>Ga0315899_10000137_pt1 | contig 88357 bp, 73 predicted proteins | sample LakEriMetagenome_2_FD_203518 | JGI IMG/M metagenome (GOLD analysis project Ga0315899, IMG submission 203518) | Freshwater fungal communities from buoy surface, Lake Erie, Ohio, United States - Buoy 4 MA112 | ecosystem: Environmental > Aquatic > Freshwater > Lake | place: USA: Lake Erie, Ohio... | reverse complement strand
CACAGGCCGGGAGTTTGGAGGGCAGCAATGAAACCCGCTCCGGCGGTTGAGCCTGGCGACATGCCCGGCTCGCCGGCGGGTCGGGCTCTGCTGCGCGCTGTTCCGGACGGCCGCTTGCCGGACTGCCGCTTTCCCGCGTGTTCCCCCCGGTGACAGAGCCCGCAAAAAAACTCCGCTTTATTAAACCAAAACTCAGGCCCCCGGATTTCGCGATGAATTTGACTGGTTTGGGAGGGGGTGGAGCCGGTGAGGTGGTTCCGCAGGGCACGCACGTCCGCGAAACGGGCGGTTGGGCCGGTCAGACACTTCGGGAAATCGGTCTCAAAAAGCACCGGGGAGAAAACAGCGCTTTATTAAACCAAAGAACGCCAGCGAGGGATTGGCCGGGTCACTGTCGTGCCGGGGCAGACCAAAGACGTGGGTCGGAACCTCCGATGTGCGCCCCACCGGGAACACCCTTCGCAAGGGGCGGGCAGCCGGGTGGCGGGGGGGCGGACCTCTGTGTCCGCTCCGCTGGGATTGGATCGGAAGAGAATTGTTCGATGGGCAGCTCAAAGACCTGAATCGGAAAGCCCCCCAGTGTGCGCGCGACTGCGAAGACCGTTCAAAAGGGGCGGGCAACAGGGTGGCGGGGGGGCGGACCTCCGTGTCCGCTCCGCTGGGATTGGATCGGAAGAGAGGAGTTCCAGCGGGCAGCTCAAAGACATGGATCGGCCAACAACCTTTTCCCAGCGTCATGTCACCTTCCGCCATCCTCCGGGAAACACCATCCGGCCCAGGCATGTTCTCCAGGGACATTCTTCCATGGATCTTGGAATGGCTTTGGCGGAGGTCGGACTTGGCTCCTCCTGCGATGTTTTGCGATCGATTGCGGATGGGGTTCCGATCCAGGCGGATGGGCCGCCCAGTGGACCGGGTGTTTTCGGCTGGATGTCCAACGGAGCGGACACAGAGGTCCGCCCCCCCGCGACCCGGGTGTTGGGCCCTTGCGGGGGGTGTGCTCGGTGGCGCGCACATTGGGGGTTCCGATCCAGGTTTTTTCTCTGCCCATTGGGACGGGGTTTTCGGATGTTTGTCCAGCGGAGCGGACACAGAGGTCCGCCCCCCCGCGACCCGGGTGCTGGACCCTTTCGAAGAGTGTTCTCGGTGGCGAGCACATTGGGGGTTCCGATCCAGGTTTTTTCTCTGCCCATTGGGGCGGGGATTGTCGGATGTTTGTCCAACGGAGCGGACACAGAGGTCCGCCCCCCCGCCATCCTGGTTTCGGGCCCAGTCGTGGGGGAGTTGTTTGGATGGATATCCAGCGGGGGGGGTTACCGATCCAGGCCCCGCGGCGGCTCGCACTTTTCGCTGTCCTTCCCGGAGCGCGATCTCCATGAAGGAAACCGGTTCACCAAGGAGTGCGAAGCGTTCGTCATCCGCCCCGTGGGGTGTCGGAGGGGGCCTTGAGACGCCAGAGGCCGCGGTTGATCCGGCAGCCGGCCCGGCGTTTCTTGCGCTCGAAGCTCGTGCGGTAGTCGAGGTCGTGCTCGGGGATCTTTTCGGGAGGATCCGGCAGCCGCTCGTAGGCGGGGTGACTGTCGAACAGGGCGACCTGCATGGCGAAATACTCGGCCACGTCGGTCCACGAATGAAACAGGCCCCCCGGCTGCAGCACACGGGCGCACTGGTCGAGGAAGGCGCGGGTGAACAGCCGGCGTTTGTGGTGCTTCCGCTTCCACCACGGATCGGGAAAGTAAACATGCAACGCCGCGACCGAACCAGGGACGACGTACTGGGCCAGCACCAGCCGGGCGTCGGCCCCCAGCAGCCGCACATTGGGGAGCCGGCGCTTCTTGAACCGCTCGGCGGCCCGCAGCCCCTCCTTGAAGTCGCACTCAATCCCCGCGAAGTTGCGCTCGGGGTACGCCAGCCCCGAGTTGCACAGGAACAACCCGCGCCCCGAGCCGATTTCGAGTTCAACCGGGTGATCGTTGCCGAACAGCGCGGACCACGAGAGGGGTGGGGCCGGGAGGTCGGCCAGGGTTTGGAACCAGGGGCGCAGGTTGGCCCCATCGCTGGCGGGCTGAAACATCCGGTGGCGAGCCACCGACCGCGCAACCCCCTCCTGGATCTCGGGGGGAGGGGGGGGAGCAGCCTCGATCAGCGGGCGGATCGTGGGGACAAACCCGGGTTTGGGAAGAGTCATCGCGGAGCGGCGCAGACACTAGGTGGAGGGAGGATTCTGGGTCCGGGAAATCGGCACCCCGATCATGCTGCCCGTGAAGATCATCTTGTCGTTGACAATCCCCTGGAAGTCGAACGTGGCCAGGCGGCGGGGCTTCAGTTCCTTCATCTTCGCCAACAGGATCAGCCGGCTGTTGGGGAACACCGGCCCCCGGAAACGAATGTCATCCATCCCGCCGAAGCCGACGAAGTCCCCCCCCAGCAGCTTGTGCTTCTGGGCGTAGAACCCGGCGAGCTGGGCGGCCGCCTCGCACATGATCACCCCGGGCATCAGGGGGAAGCCCGGCATGTGCCCCGGCACCCAGAACTCGTTCTCGGTGATGTCTTTGTAACCGATGACGGCATGCTGCGCGGTGTCTTCCCAGACCACCGCCGTCAGGTGTTCCATCTGGTTGCGCTGGGGATTGACCCGCCGGATCGCCTCGATGTCGTAAATCGGGCGGCTGAAGTCAATGTGCGAGTAGTCAAGCAGGACTGGGGGAGGCATGTTGGACGGGAGCGCTCGGTGCGCGGAGGGGGCGGAGCACGGGGTGCCCGCCGGCGAAACAGGAAACCGGGGCTCTCGAAGAGAGCCAACTCAACGGCCGGGGATCATTTGATGAATCTGGTTCAAGGCGGTCAAGATTCGGTCGGGCTGCAGTTCGGGATCGCGCACCTGGGCCCCGGTCGCCCGCAGGCTGGTCTTGTCGCCGGCGAACAGGGCGGTCCGCAGCCCCAGACGTTTGGCGGGAGCCAGGTCGGCCACCAGACGCGACGAGACATACAGCACCTCCCCGGGCTCGATTCCCAGTCCTGCCAGGGTCTCCAGCACGGGGGTGAAGAGCCGTTCGGTTGGAGGAGCCGCCCCCAATTCATGCGACAGCGAGACACAGCCCGGGGCCAGCGGCAAGGGGTGCCGTTGCAGCCCGGCTCCCTCTTCGAGATGGTGGCGCACCTCGGTGAGGGTGAAACACTGCCCCGCTCCGACCAGGCCCTGGATCACCCCCCGGCTGGCGACGGCCGACAGGGCTTCGGCGGCCCCGTCGGCGGGGCCGCACCCCTGCAGCGCCCGGTGAAAGAACCAGGCGATCTTCTGACAATAGTCATCCAGATCGCCGTACAGCGCCTCATCCCAGGTGTATTTTTTCTGCAGCAGGCGTTCGACCAGAATCTTCCAGAGGTGGGCCGAGTCGATCTCGGGGGTCTCTCCCCGGCGGACCTTGCCAGTGAGCCGCAGGTCGGCCACCAGGGGCTGATACTGCTGGAACATCAGCTCCCAGGGAGCGCCCGGCTTGCGGTACATGCTGTTCCACATGTTGAACTCCTGCACGGTCTTGTCGAGCGCGACCTCCATGCGGAGGGGATCGTCGACCAGGTGCAAAAGCTCGCCATCGGCGATGTTCAGCAGGGTGCCATAGACATTCCACAGCACCGCCCGCACCTCGGGGAGAGGCTTCAGGAACGGTGTGGCCTTGGCCGGGACGGGAACCGGGGGGGCGGGCCAGATGAGGTCCCGTTCGGCCAGCCAATCGGCGTATTCGGCAAGTGTTTTTCCCATACCCCCCAGTATCGTTTTTGACGATCCTGCAAATCAATCTCAGACTTGCGGAGGGAAGCGGTGGAGGAGGACACCGGGATCGGGACGGTTGCTGCCGAGCTGCACCGAGAGTCTACGAAAGAAACCGTTCCGGGACCGAATCTCCAGTGAGGCTGGGGGGTTGAATTGGGGGGTGGTCACCCTGCCGGTGGCCTGCGATTGGTTTGTCAAGGACTGTCTGTTGATCATGCAAAACCTGTTGCTTCAGGAGTTCATCCGATACACCGAAAGCCGCTTCGGCCAGCCGGTGTTGGAACGGGTGGTAATGAGAGAGTCGCGGGAGGCGATCCTGAAATCAGCGCCGTGGCGCTTTGTGGAAGCCAGCGAGTTGGACCGGGTGGTGGCGGCCGTCACGGGGGAAACGGGAGTCGCCGCTGGGGATCTGCTGCGCGGGTTTGGCCGGAGTCTGTTTTGCACCCTGATCAACCTGCCGCTGTTGCAGCCCGACTGCGACGATCTGTTTGAGTACCTGAAGCTGCTGGAATCGGGGTTTTACGCGGAACTGGAAGATTTGTTGCCCGACATCGAGCTGCCCCGGCTGGTGTGCTGTCGGCGGGATGAACAGACCCTCGAGGTGATTTATGGCTCTCCCCGGCGTTGGGGGAGTCTGGCCCAGGGATTGATCGAGGCCTGCATCGGGCATTTTCACGAACGGGTCATTCTGCGGCGGTTTGAAGATCCCGGAGACCCCGAAGAAGTTCGGTTTGTGTTGACCCGTCCGGAGTGGCGGTCATCGGTCGGACTGCCACTCCGCGGGTAATCACGTGTTCGCTGGCAGGTGAGGGATTTGCAGTGGACTGTCTGGGGAGGGGTGGCTTGGAATTTGTGGCCCGCTCACCGGGTTGTGCCGGTCACCAGGTCCTGTCGGGTCCCGGGGAGGGACGCACGACTTTCCGGCCGCAGGGGAATTGGCCCACCTCGCGGCAGCGGGCGACAGTGGTGGGGGGGACGATCGTGAGGATCCCGGATGGGTGACCTTTGTGCCGACCCGTGACTAGACTGAGGAGGCCGCCGGGAGGACCGGCTGGCGTTTTCCGTTTCCGATTCTCCTTGTCTGAACCGCCGCCGCCATGTCCGAGCGCCCGCTGCGCCGCCAGTTTCTGCAACAGACTCTCGCTCTGGGGGCCGCCGTCGCTGGTGGTCGGTTCGCCGCGGCGGCCGACCCGAACGCCCCGTTGTGGGCGTATGTGGGAACCTTCAGTTCCCCGCTGCAGGACGTGCTGCCGACCCAGGTCGACCTGCCGCCGGGGAATGGGCGCGGGATTCACATCTTCCGGGTCGACCGGCAGACCGGCCGTCTGACACCCGCCGGGGAGTACCGGTCGGGGACCAGCCCGAGTTGCCTGGCGGTGAATCCGGCCGGCACCCGTCTGTATTCCGCCAACGAAACCGACCGTGTGGGAGACGCGGGGGAAGGCTCGGTCAGCGCGTTCGCCGTCAACCGTCAGACCGGCGCGCTCGAACTGCTGAACACTGTGAAGGCAGGAGGGGCCGGGCCGACCTATGTCAGCCTGCATCCGGCGGGGAAGCACCTGCTGGTGGCGAATTACTTCGGCGGCTCGATTGCCGTGCTCCCCATTCTGGCCGATGGCCGCCTGGGAGAGGCGACCGACGTGCGGGTCGATGAGGGAAAGATTGGTCCCACCAAGGCCCCCCACGCCCCGCCGGGAAGCTTCGCCTTCAGCGGACACGATCGCACTCATGCCCACATGATTGAGGCGGACCCCACGGGGAAGTTTGTGTTCCATGTCGATCTGGGACTCGACCGCATTTTCGTCTGGCGGTTTGATGTGGCGACCGGAAAGCTGACCCCGCAGGATCCCGCCGGGGTCGCACTGCCTCCCGGGGATGGTCCCCGGCACTTTGCCTTCCATCCCGACCACCGCTGGTTCTATTCGATCCAGGAGGAAGGTTCGACGCTGGTGTTGTTCGACTGGGATGAGAAGACGGGCCGGCTGACCGAGCGACAGACCATCTCGACCCTCCCCCCCGGCTACGAGGGGAGCAACTTCTGTTCGGAGGTTTTGGTGTCGGCGGATGGGAAGTTCCTGTATGCCGGCAACCGGCTGCACGACAGCATTGGCATCTTCGCGATTGGCCCGACGGGCGAGTTGAAGCACGTGGCCGACGAATGGACCCGCGGGAATTACCCGCGCAGTTTCAGCTTCGATCCGACCGGACGGTTCCTGTATTGCTGCAACCAGCGGGCCGACAACGTGGCGGTCTTCGAAGTGAACCGCGACACGGGTCTGTTGAAGTTCACCGGGCAGTTCGTGGGGGTCGGGAATCCGTCGATTGTCGTCTTCCTCGACACCGCGCGGGGTGCCTGATGTCGGTTCCGCCACCGGCGAGACCCCTGCCCGCCTCGTTTTCGGCACGCTGGGCCGAGACCCATTCGCGAGGCCGACCATGAAGGCCTACGCGCCTGGTCTGAAGGTGGTGGAGCGGTGCCGGCATCGAAGCCGGCGGTTGCTGCCCATTCCGGGCGAGGTGCTGGTGCGGGTGGGGGACCGGGTTCAGCCCCGCGACCCGGTGGCCCAAACGCAGCTTCCGGGAGTGATTGTTCCGATCAACCTTGCGCAGCGGCTGGGAATTCCCCCGGCGGAGATTCCGGCCGCGATGGCGGGGCGGCCGGTGGGATCGGTGGTCCGCGCCGGCGAACGGCTGGCCGAATCGGCCGGCGTGTTTGGCTGGTTCCGCCGTTCGTTCGACTCTCCCGTCGCGGGGACGATCGAGGTGGTCTCGGGGATCACGGGGCAGGTGATGCTGCGTGGCCCCGACCGGCCGGTGCAGGTGCAGGCCTATCTGGCCGGGACTGTGGTTGAGGTGGTGCCGCGCGAGGGGGCGGTGATCGAGGCTGAGACCACGCTGGTGCAGGGAATTTTCGGGATTGGCGGGGAGGCGTTCGGTCCGGTGCGGCCGGTGTGTGACACGCCCGACCAGCGGCTGACCCCCAACCGGCTGGGGCCCGAGTGCCGGGGGGCGATTGTGGTGGGAGGCGGGCGGGTGACCGCCGAGGCGCTGCGCGCAGCCCGCGACCTGGGAGTGGCGGCGGTGATCACCGGGGGGATTGATGACCAGGACCTGCGCGACTTTCTGGGGTACGACCTGGGGGTCGCCACGACCGGGGCCGAGAAGGTGGGGTTGACGGTGATCCTCACCGAGGGCTTCGGCGATGTGGCGCTCGCCCGGCGGACGTTCGAGCTGCTGCGGAGCCGACAGGGAGAACCCGGGGCGTGCAACGGGGCCACGCAGATTCGGGCGGGGGTGCTGCGGCCCGAAGTGGTGATCCCCTGGACGGGGTCGCGATCGGGAGAGGCTTCCCCCGAACCTCCGGCCGCCCAGCCGTTGTCAGTCGGGGCCAGCGTGCGGATTGTGCGCGATCCCTGGTTTGGAGTTCTGGGGACAATCGCCCGGTTGCCGACCGAGCCGGTGGTGCTTGCCTCGGGTTCACGGGCGCGGGTGCTGGAGGTCGAAACCGCCGCCGGCGAACGACTGGTTGTCCCCCGGGCCAACGTGGAGCTGATCGAAGCATGAGCCTCCTGTGCCGACTTCTCCCCCGCCCGTCCTGGTTCGCGCTCGGCCTCGTCTGGGTCCTCGGCTGCTGCGTTGTGGGATCGGCGTGGGCGCAACCGGAGGAGTCTGTACCGGGGGGGGGTGCTCCCGCGCCCGCCGGGGCGCTGGAGGCGAGTGATCACCCGGGAGACAATGGAAACGCCATCGACCTGCGGTGGACCCTCTCGACCGACGACCGCGCCGAGTTCAAGCCCCGCCGGGTGAAGGGTTACCGGCTCGAACGGCGGGCGTTGCCATCCGCCGTCGGCGGTGCCGACGGGGAGGGTGCCACCGACGAGATGCAGGTCACCGAACTTCCCTACGGCATGGGGCAGTTTGTCGACCGGCAGTGTGTGCCGGGGCGGTCGTATCAATACCGGCTGTGGGCGGTGGGGCCGGGGGGGGAGAGCGCGGCGATTGAGACGGACGGTCCGGTGACCCCGCAGCGGCAGTGGTGGGACGGGACCCGGACCGGTTTCGCGGTGGTCCTGCTGACCATCTGCGGCGCGGTGATCTGGTTCACCGAGCGGGCGAAGCGGGGGAAGTCGCTGCATGTGCGGGAGATTGCCGCGTTGCGGGCCATGCAGGAGGCGGTGGGCCGGGCGACCGAGATGGGGCGTCCGTGTTTGTTCATACCAGGCATTGAGGACATGAACGAGATTGCCACCGTGGCGGGGGTGGCGATTTTGTCGCATGTGGCCGAAACGGCCGCCGATTATCAGGCCGAGATCGTGGTCCCCACCACCCGCTCGCTGGTGATGACGGCCGCCCAGGAGGCGGTCTGGGGAGCGTATCTCAAAGCCGACCGGGCCGACGATTATCGCCCCGATCACATCTATTATGTCTCGGACGAACAGTTCGCGTACGTGGCTCACGTGACCGGTTACATGGTCCGCGAGAAACCGGCCGCCTGTTTCTACACCGGGGTGTTCTACGCCGAGTCGCTGATCTTCGCGGAGACCGGGAATTCGGTCGGGGCGATCCAGATTGCGGGGACGTCGGAGGCGACCCAGCTTCCGTTCTTCGTGGCGGGGTGTGACTACACGCTGATGGGGGAGGAGTTGTTCGCGGCGTCGGCCTATCTGACCCGCGAGCCGCAACAGCTCGGCAGCCTGAAGGGGCAGGATGCCGGCAAGGTGCTGGCGGTGGGACTGCTGCTGGCCGGTTGCCTGCTGGCGACGGCGGTGGAGATCTGGCCGGGTTGGGATCCCCCGGTGAACGCACTGCGGTGGCTGACGGGCCGTCTGTTGGGAGGAGGCTGAGCGATGCTGCGCAACACCATTCCGTGGCTGATTGCCGCCTGTGCGGGGAGTGTGATCATCGCGGCGTATTTCGTCCCGTCGGCCCAGGGGTGGCAAGACACGATTGGGCAGTGGTTCGAGGTGCTCGCCTCGTTCGCCTTCGTGCTGGGGGGGGTGAATCTGGCCATGCAGAACCTGCAGAAGATTTCGGCCCGCGAACAGGGGTGGGGGTATGCGGCCGTCACGCTGATCAGCTTCCTGGTGACGCTGGGGGTGGGGCTGTTCAAGGTGGGGGTTCCCGCCGATTCTTCGGGAAGCCGGTGGGGAGGGTCTTACCAGGCCGAGGGAAGCGCCTTCTGGTGGTTGTACGAATATGCCTACAACCCGACGATTTCGACAATTTTCGCGCTGCTGGCGTTTTACGTCGCCTCGGCCGCGTTTCGGGCGTTTCGCTGGAAGAACACCGAGGCCACGCTGTTGCTGGCGACGGCCTTCATCGTGCTGCTGGGCAGGACCTATGCCGGGGCGGTGCTGACCAGCGCCGTCCCCGACGAATACTCGGCCTTCACGTTTCCCGGCATGACGACATTGATCATGGGGGTGGTGAACACCGCCGGTCAGCGGGCCATCATGATTGGCATCGCCCTGGGGGTGGCGGCGACGTCGCTGAAGGTGCTGTTGGGGATCAACCGGTCGTACCTCGGTTCGGGAGACGGGTGACGCATGGCCTGGCTGCAGACGTTGGACCGGCGGTGGATCTTTCTGGCGATGCTGCTGGCGGTGGCGTTGCCGCAACTGCTGCAGGTGCGGGTCCCCGAGAAGCCAACCGCTCTCGTGTTGAATGTCTTCCGGAAGGTGGAAGAGCTCCCCGAGGGGTCACGGGTGCTGATCTCATTCGACTATTCCCCCAGCTCGGAAGGAGAGTTGGCTCCGATGGCCGCGGCACTGGTGCGCCATTGCTGCGAAAAGCGACACCGGATGGTGCTGATGACCCTGTGGCCCGATGGCAAGCCGCTGGTCGAACGGGCCATCTCGCGGATTATCGAAGGGGAGTATGCGGCTCTGGGGCTGCAGGCGGGACGCGATTACGTGAACCTGGGGTACCGCCCGGGAAAGGAAGTGGTGATCAAGACAATCGCCACGAGTCTGCGGGCCGAGTTTCCGACGGACGACGCGGGAACACCGCTGGACGATCTGCCGCTGACCGCCGAGGTGACCAACCTGCAGGATCTCGATCTGTTGATTTCGATCAGCGCCGGGTTTCCCGGGTTGAAGGAGTGGGTGCAGTACGCGTCGAGCCCGTTGAAACTTCCGTTGGCGGTGGGGGCGACCGCCGTCCAGGCTCCGCAGGCGTATCCTTACATTCCGCGACAGCTGTTGGGAATTCTGGCGGCGGTGAAGGGGGCTGCCGAGTATGAGGTGGCACTGGGAGAGAGGTACCCGAACCTGGCGATTCCCGAACGGCAGGACGCGGTCCGGCGGATGGCCCCCCAACTCTGGGCCCACCTGCTGATCATCGCCTTGATTGTGTTGGGGAACGTGGCGGCGGTGATGGCGCGCCCCCGGGGAGGCGTGCGATGACCGCTGGCTCTTCCAGCCGTGTGTGGTGGCTGATCTTCGTGCTCTCGGCCGCGTTCCTGTTGTGGCGGGCCGCTGTGCCGGGGGGACCCGGGATGGCCCGCGTGTACGTCAAGCCGGCTCCGGGCGAGGCCGATCCCACACCCGGCGGGTGGGTGGCCGCCCGTCCCGATGAGGCGGGGGCGGTGGTCAGCCCGGCGCGGACGGCCGGGGTCTGGGTGGCGGCCCTGTTGACCCTGGCGATTTTCTCGTTCTTGTACAAAGACAACCCGGCGTACCGGTTCGCCGAGGCGGTGATGGTGGGGGTCAGTGCCGCCTACTTCATGGTGGCCGGTTTCTGGGATGGACTTGTTCCGAAGCTGTTCATTCCCCTGTCACGCATGGAGTGGGGGACGGCCGGTGCGGTGGGGCGCAGCCTGCTGACGCTGACGCCGCTGGTGCTGGGCCTGATGCTGCTGTGGCGGCTGCTGCTGTGGCGGCTGCTGCCCCGGGGGGGATGGATCGCGCGGTGGCCGCTGGCGTTCATTGTGGGGACCTATGCCGGGATTCGGCTGTTGAGCTTTCTGGAGGCCGACTTCGTCAGCCAGATTCGCAACACGATTGTGCCGCTGGTGGTGCGGGACACCGACGGCCTCGGGTTCGACCTGTGGGCTTCGGTCCGGAACGGGTTGATGCTGGGGGGAGTGTTGTCTTGCCTGGCGTATTTCTTTTTCTCGATGGATCACCGGGGCTGGTATGGGCGGGTGGCCCGCGTGGGGGTGTGGTACCTGATGATTACGTTTGGTGCGTCGTTCGCTTTCACGGTGATGGGGCGGATTGCGCTGCTGGCCTCCCGGCTGGAGTTCCTGTTTGACGACTGGTTGTGGCTGATCGACCCTCTGGGGAAACGTCCTCCTCCCGGCTTGTAGCGACGGCCAGAGGATTGTTTGAGTCTGGGGGAGGCTGGGGGGTCTGGGGCATTGAGGTGAGCGGGATGCTTTCTGATCGATCTTGTGGTGTTTCGGGGAATTTGCGAGAACCCGGCACTCGTACAAGCCCCGAGTCGGGATGTGCCTGGCGCACTCCCTTGGCCTGTGGGAAAGACGGATTGCCAACTTCAACCATGGAAGGTCCCCGCATGACCCTGAATTGTGTCTGTTCGACCAACGGTCGGTCCTGGCTGGCCGCGGCGTTGTTTCTGTTTGGATGGCCCGCGGTGGTGTTGGCCCAGGGGGGTTATGCACCGCGAGAGACGCGGCGTCCCGAACCACCGAGTCTGAGTGAGTCGACGGCGCTGCTCGAGTCGGCGGTCCGCAATCTGTACAAGTCGATCGAGCCCGGGAACGATCAGAGTTCCCCGAACGAACTGTTGGCCTATGCCGACCTGCGCTCACTGCGGCTCTACACCGGGGCCCTGGAAGTGGCGGGGTGGTCTCTGGAGAAGGTCTGGGACGACTACCAGAACTATCTCGACCGGGGTGTCTATCGCGATCGCAGCCGGTTGACCGACCGCAACGCATTGGCGGCTTTTGAACGGTACCAGGCGGCGCGTGAGACGGTGCGTACGCTGCTGCAACGGGTCCGCAGCACGGCGATTCTGGCCGAGCACCAACTGAGCTTCTGCGATCCCCAGGTGGCGATCGAATGGCGGCAGGAAGTGTTGCCCACGCTGCGCGACTGCATTGCCGCGACCGATCCGATCTTCGAAGAAGAGGTGGTCTTCCAGCGGTACGGCGTGCCTGGCCAGGCGAATCGGGTGGTCCCCGCCAGTGGTACGGCCGGGGCTCCGGGAGATGCGATCGACGTGGTCCGGACGCCGGTTTACCAGCCTTATGAAGGTCAGGGCCGTGGTCAGGGACGGTATCTTGAGATTCGCGCTTTCAGCGCCCCGATCCGGGTGAAGCTGGTGCGGTTCCAGAGTCATGAACGGTCGTTTGGCGTGGCGGATGCCGCCGTGATCCGCGAACTGAATGTCGACGCGGTGGTTCAGCCCGGACAGCCGCTGTATGTCCCGTGCAATCGTGGGCGGATGGTCGACATGTCGGAGCTGGAAGTGGAATGGGGGCCAGCCGATCGGGGTTCCCGGCGGGCACTGGCGACGATCGATCTTGTCGAGAGCAACGACGACCGGAACTGACTCGCTGCGGTTGTACCGGTGTCGGTCCCATCCAGAGTGTGAACAACGGCCCTGGCCCGATCTTTTCGGGTCGGGGTCATTTTTTGCCGATTGCGAATTTCTGTTTCTGGTCGAATTGAACGAATCACTGCAATAGGGATACGAAAAAACCGATGGAAACGGCTTGATCCTGAGAAATTTTGAAAACAGGGTAAGGAAATTGGGTGCAAGATCGCATCCAGCTTTGCCTCTGTGAGTTGATTTCTCTAGGATGCATTTGTGGTGCGTTTTTGACGTGCTCTTTTCACCCGGGGGGCAAGTCCGGAACTCTCGACAATTGGAGTCCAAATGGACTTGAGGGGTCAATTCAGAGCAGTAAGAGGAGCAGAAAAAGATGGCTCGCATTCCGCGCGAGGATCTGGTTTCCGAGACGCAACCCGGGGTGTATCTCTGTTCGATGCACACGCTGCCGGGGCAGGGCAAACGGTTGGGGGGTTCCGACAAGTCGGGAGTGTCGTTCGATCATCGCCGCAAGTGGATCGTCGAGCAACTGGAGCTGCAGGCAGCCCAAATGGCTGTCGAGGTGCTGGCATTCTCGGTGCTGCCCAAGTCGATCTCGCTGTTGTTGCGAACCCGGCCCGATCTGGTGAAGCACTGGTCTGACGCCGAGGTGGCCCGGCGCTACCAGACGGCATTGCATGCCAAGGTTCCCTTTGGAGAGAAGCGGCAACCGCCTCCCGCCGAGGAGATCGAGCACATGCTGCAAAGCCGTGTCGATCTGCGGCGGGGTCGCAGCCGGCTCTCGAGCCTGACCTGGTTCGTGGGGCAACTCACTGAAGCGACCGCCCGCAACTGCAATCGGGAAGACAACACCCGGGGACGTTTCTGGGAAGGCCGCTACCAGTGTCTTCCCCTGCTCGACAACCCGGCGACCGCCGCCGCGATCGGCCATGTCGATCTGGAACCGATCTTCGCCGGTGAGGCGACCAGTCTCGCCAGCTGCAAGTTCAGCTCGGCACGCTTCCGCAATTCGCAGGGCAAGGGGTTCCTGGCCCCCACCACGGCGGCAGGTTCGAAGGAGAAAGACCTGCCGAACCTGCTGGCCGTCACTGAGGCCGAGCTGCACAAGGTACTCGATTGGTCGACGCGGCAATCGAAGCGGCTCAATGGAACCGCCCTGAGCGATGAGTTGATCGCGATCTTCCAGAAGCTGCGGGTGCGACCCGCCGCCTGGCTCGTACTGATTCGTGAATTCCGTGAGCTGTTTCATCGGGCCGCGGGAACCGAAGATTCGCTCGACAAGGTCCGCAAGAAACGGGGCCTCCAGCACCTGCATGGTCTGGCCGCCAGCCGGGAACTCTTCGGCTGAGCCCAAGGGCATCGGCTGCACCTCACTCCCAACAGCCCGGGGATTCGCCGGAATCCCCGGGCTGTTGCTTTTGAATCGCCCACCCGATTTTCGACTTCCTTTGGAGTTTTCTGGGTGGTATTCTGTTGTATACAAACTCGTTGGGAGGAGGGTGACTGGGAGTCACCACCCCATCGCAGGCTCTGGTTGGAGTCCCTTGCATGGCTCAGTCTCTTGTCTCGACCGGTTGTCCGGGGCCACTCCGCCGGAGAGAACTGCTGCAGGCGGGATTGTTGGCGATGTCGGGGCTGTCACAGGCCGACATCCTGCGGGCCCGTGCGACGGCTGGAGACGCCTCGCGCGACACTGCGGTGATCGTGCTCTATCTGCATGGAGGTCCTTCGCAGCTCGAGACCTACGACCTCAAGCCGCAGGCCCCACTCGAGTACCGCAGTGTCTTCGCGCCGATCGACACGCGGGTTCCCGGTATGCAGCTTTGCGAACTGTTTCCCCGGCAGGCGGAGTTGGCCGACAAGCTGGCCCTGGTGCGGTCGGTGCACCACACCATGAGCAGCCACAGTGATGGGGGGATTGAGGTCCTGACGGGAAAGACTCCGGTGCGGCCCGATCCCGCGTCGCAATCGAAAAGCGAACATCCCTGTCTGGGGGCCGTGGCCAGCCGTCTGTTGGGACCCCACCCCGCCGCCCTGCCGCGCTATGTGGCGATCCCCCAGCAGCTGTATATGGTCCGCCCCGCCTATCTCGGATTGCACCACGGGCCCCTGGCGGTGGGCGATCCCGCCGCCACCGACTTCAAGCCTCCCGTGTTGCAGATCGCCGGTGGCACCGCAGGCCGGAATCTCGCCGATCGGGCCGGGTTGATCCGCCAATTCGACCGGCTCAAGGGGAGCCTTGACCAACGGGGAAGTTTCGAGGGGACCGATGCGTTCCGCGATCTGGCGGTCTCGATGCTGACCGGGCCCCAGGTGGCCGCGGCGTTCGATCTCTCCCGTGAGCCGGACGAACTGCGTGACCGCTATGGACGGAGCCATTGGGGGCAGTCATGCCTGCTGGCCCGAAGGTTGTGCGAGGCGGGGGTCAGTGTGGTGACTCTCTACATCGACGCCCCCAAATCGGGCCCCGACTTCACCAACTGGGACGATCACATCATGAACGCCGGCCGTCCCGGGCACTTCGCCTTCTACATGAAAAATCGGCTTCCGTATCTCGACCAGGCACTGGCGACACTGATCGAAGACATCCATGCGCGGGGAGTCGACCGACGGATTCTCGTGGCGGTGTTCGGCGAATTCGGACGGACCCCCCGACTGAGCCAGAATGCCAACGGCACCGGCCGCGATCACTGGCCCGACGCGCAATCGGTGCTGCTGGCCGGGGGAGGGCTGAAGACCGGACAGGTCATCGGGGCCACCAACTCGAAGGCCGAGTACCCGACCGAACGTCCGCTGACCCCCCAGGACATTCTGGCGACTCTCTACCGTCACCTGGGAATCGATCGTCAGCACACATTCCCCGATTTCGCGGGTCGACCGGTTCCCGTGCTGGGCGAAGGAACCCCCATCGCCGAGCTGCTGTGATACTCTTCCCCGGACGGACCTCCCATGGAGTGGACCGGACCCTTTGGATCAAGACCGGGCACGTCACGGCACCTCCCCGCGCGTTCGGTCCAGTGCATCGGCGAAGGGAGCGGTTGGTTATTGCCGCGTGGTCGCCCCAGTCAACAACCGGGCCACCTCCGTGGCGGGACAGGGGTGGGACTCGGGCTGCAGGCCCACCCGACACGCAGCCAGGCCGATGACTTCGGCTGCCGAGAGCCCCTTGGCCCGCAGTTCCGCCAGGGGCGGAGCCCCCTCGCTCTTCGAGAGTTTGCGCCCGTCCGCGTCCACGATCAGCCGATGATGCAGCCAGTGCCGGGGCGGGGTCCCTCCCAGCAGCCGGGCCAATGCGATCTGCCGCCCGGTCGAGTCCAACAGGTCTTCCCCCCGGATGACCCAGTCGATTCCGTCGGTCAGATCATCAACCACCACAGCGAACTGGTAGGTGAACTGTCCCTGGCGGTCGCGAAGTACCAGGTCGCCACACTGTCGAGCGGGGGTCTGTTCCTGTGGGCCCAGTCGGTCGTCTTGAAAGCGGACCGGGTCCGCTCGCAGGCAGACGCGCAGAGTGGTGTCGGGTCCTTCAGGCCAACCCCGGTCACGGCAGGTGCCCGGGTAACACGACTCAACTCCGGGAGTCGCGGGAGGCAGGGTCTTGCGGCTGCAGCGGCAGGTATAGACCAGTCCCGCGCGGCGCAGGTGATCGAGAGCACGGGTGTAACGTTCCGTCTGCCGGGATTGGATCCGCCGCACACCCCCGCGGACCGGATGGAAACCCAGCCAGTCGAGATCCGCCAGCAGCCGGGTGGTGAATTCGGGACGGCAGCGCTGCCGGTCGTGATCCTCGATCCGCAAATCGACCGCGCTCCCCCATCGGTCGGCCCACCCCCACACGTGGATCATCGCCGCCACGTGCCCCAGGTGCAGCTCGCCCGTGGGGCTGGGAGCGAATCGCGTGCGGCGCCGGCTGGGAGTCGCGGAGAAATTCATGGGAATTGCAAAGGGCGAGCCACCGGGCGGGATGGATCGGTTTTGGGCCGGGGGTGGGGAGCCAGCAGACTGGGACACAGACCACTCCGCGCGGCCGGGCTACGCGAGAATCTCGCGGATCGCCGCACCATCGCCATACAGGCTCAAAGGACGCCCGAGGTGATCGGTGATGTGCGTCTCGGGACCCACTCCGCACAGCGTGTAGGCGGTGGCGAGCAGGTCGGTGGGCTTGACCGGGTTTTCTGCAACGTAGGCCCCTGTCGCATCAGACCGGCCATGGACTGCGCCCGGAATGGTCCCCCCTCCAGCGAAGAGGGCCGGGTAAGTCCCCACCCAGTGATCACGTCCCGCGCGGCTGTTGATCCTGGGGGTCCGCCCCATCTCACTGAGCACCACGACGAGCGTCTCTTCGAGAAGTCCCCGGTCGACCAGGTCGTCGAGCAGGGCCGAGAGCGCCAGGTCAAAGCCCGGCAGCAGCCATCCCTGACACGCCTGGAAATGATCCCAGTGGGTGTCCCAACTCAGGCCGGCGATGTCGGGACCCTCGAGGGTGCAGTCCCAAATGGCAGTGACGAGGGGGACCCCCGCCTCAACCAGACGGCGGGCCGAGAGCACGCTTTGGCCGAACAGGTTCCACCCATAGCGGTCGCGGGTGGCGGGGGTTTCACGCGTGAGATCGAGGGCGGTCCGGAAGCGGGTGGAGGTCAGCAGGTCGAACGACTGCCGCTGCGACGCGTTCCACGAGTCGGTCTGCTTCGAACGCAACAGGTCTCCCCGAGCCGAATCGAGCTGGGCCAGCAGACTGCTGCGCTGGGCCAGGGTGTCGAGGGTCATCTGGGGACCCAGCGCGGCTCCCGCCGGCGAAAACGAGAGAGTCTCGGCATCCACCCCCCGGGGCTGAAACAGCTTCTGCCCGTTCTGGCCGAACTGCGTGCAGAGGGGATCGAACCGCGAGCCGAGGAAACCCCCATACGGTCCAGTCCGCCAGTAACCTTCCAGACGGCCCAGACGGTTGGGCAGACAGAGGTTGTTGGGAAGACCGGAAGTCGGCTCGACCGGCCGCGGTGCGCGGCAGGACTGGAGGGCCGACATGAAGTACGGCCAGTCAAACGGAATGCCGGTGTTGAATCCTTTGGTTGCTGTGCCGCCATTGACCGCGTGGCGTCCGGTCAGAATCAGACTGGTGTTGTGGTTGGCATCGTCACTCGTGACGCTGCGGATCAGGGCCACTCGATGCATCTGCCGGGCCAGGCGGGGAAGATGCTCGCAGACGGGCAGACCTGGAAGCGTCGACGGAATGGCCTGATAGGGCCCCCGGATTTCGGCGGGTGCTTCGGGTTTGGGATCGAATGTTTCGAACTGGCTCCAGCCGCCAAAAAGAAACAGGCAGATGACCGATTTGGCGCGCGGGGCGATTTCGGCCAGGGCTGGAGTCGGGCGGGAAGCCAATCCCGTTCCCAGAAGCCCGGCCAACAACAACTCGCGTCGATTCCAGCCGAGGCAGTTGCTCTTCTGGTTCCCCAAGATTCGCAGCATGCTTCGACTCCGTTAAGTCCTTTCAGACCACAGGGCGCGGAGGGTGTGAAAGGATCCCCAAGCGAAGAGCGGTGGGAAACGATGCGTCAGCCGCGACCCAGCGCATCCACCGATTCAGTCCTCTTGGCTGATTCGCTCGTTGCCATTGCGGGTCGCAAAGGCCATCATCAGGGCGGCGTCGACGTTTTTCGCGATGGGGCGGCACGATCCGTCGGCAAATGCGAAATGCACCACTTCGTTGTGCCAGCTGCCAAATCCGAACAACAGGTAGGTGCCGCCACTGGCCTTCCGTTCGTCGCTGACCCAGTCGAATACCGAGCGATTGTCGGCGGGAACCGGTGTCCGGGCGCAGCAGCCCAAGGCATCGCCCCAGAATCCAAACTGAGACTCCCCGAACAAGATGGTGTTTCCCATCCCATCACGGATGTCTTTGTCGCTGATCTTGCTGTTGCAGAAGATCGTGCCGTTGGTGGCGGTGGTTCCGGTCGAGCCGCGATACGTGCTGTAACCCAGTCCGCCCGGCCGGTTCGTCGACAGCGAGGCGCTGGGGCATTCGTAAGACTTGATCCGCAGTTGGATGCCCGACCAGTTCGATGCATTGTTCTTGGGAAGCTTGTAGTCGATGCCGACTGTGCCTTGATCCATTTGTGGCAGCATGAAAGCCTGCCAACCCCAAAGATCGGAGATGACCCAGGTCAAGGGCGGATTGATCTCCACCATGCTGTTGTCAGGCTGCTTGAATTTCAGTTGATCCATCACATCCACGGTGAACATGGGCCGGGGAAGACCGATGTCACAGGTGGTCAGGTTGGGGTTGCAGACCCAACCCGATGGAAACGTACGGTGCGAATCGAGATAGTTGTGGGCCGCGAGGTTGATCTGGCGGATGTTGTTCAGGCATTCCTTGCGGCGCGCCGCTTCGCGGGCCTGCTGCACGGCCGGCAAGAGCAGGGCGGCGAGAATCCCAATAATGGCCATCACCACCAGCAATTCGATGAGGGTGAAGCCGCATCGCTGCCAGAGGGGCGAACCTGGCCGGGAGAACTGGTCAGAGCGAAATCCCGGGAGGCGGGATGTGGCAGGGGAGGGGCGCTGCATGGACCGGAAACTCCTGTCAAAGCCAGGGCCGACGGATTGAAGAGACACCGTCGGAGGGTGCAGGAAGGTTATCAGTCGATTTTTCGGGAATCAACCCGGGATTCCTGGGGGTCTGGAGAATCCGGAGAGTCACACTCGGTGCTATTTTTCAGAAAATCCGCGAAATCGACAGGATCGTTGAAGTTGCTCCCCGGGGGGGGTCGATCTGAATTGGCAATGACGGTTTCGAGTCGCCAAGGATGGCCGACCCCAACCGTCCAGCATCTCACATCCACCCACCTGTCTCATCCACGAAATGAACAAGAGTTCATTTTTGGTTGAGATTCCGACACGGAAGTCGACCCCATGCATTCCCGCCTGAAGCTGTACACCGGTGACGAGACTCGCGACGTTCAGACCTCGGAAAACAAGGTGAGCATCACCCTCGGGGAGTTGTGCTCGATTCTGAACGACGCGACCCAAAGCCGGCGGGCGTGGCTGAGGGATTTCCGCGGTGACGAAGTGCAGATCTCAGCCGACCTCTACGACGTGCTGTCGACCTACTGGAACATGCGTCGAGGTGCGTGAGGGACGAGTTGGGCTCTCGATGTGGTTGGGTCGACTCAGAATCTTGCCGTCTCAACCTGCCGTGCGTGGACCGTTGGCGGTGCTACCCGGACGGAATTCGATTCCTGCTCGCGAATAACTCCGGCCAAATCCTTATGGACCGGCTTGGGTGAGTCCGGCGGTCGGCGTCGAGAATAGTGCCCCCAGGCAGGACGAATGTTCCAGCCCGCGGGCATCCCTCATGAGTCAGCGAAAAACAACAGGCAGCCGGTTTCGCAGGAACCTGGCTGCCTGTTTTCATTCGCGCGATCCGGATTGTATGGGTAGAGGAAGGGGACCGGCCTGGTATCCGACCCGTGTTGAACGGGCTTCGGCGGTGAGTATCGTCTGGCTTGAAGTGTTGCTCGCGACGTTGGACCGGGTGATCATGTCTGCGCGGAGCGAGTCCAAGACCACTATTCCGCTGTTGAGGGCTTCCAGCGTCGGAGGGACCACCTTTCGTGATGCGGGAGCATGAGGGTCTCGAATGACTCTGCCATTGTCGGCAGGAATTCGCCAACCATGGGCCTTCCAACCCCAATCTCCAATCTCCGATATTCCCTCGTCGGAGAAGGTAAACCGCAGAACACCAGAATTGATGGTCGAACCCCCTTGCATCGACACTTGTCGAGCCGACGTGGTGTAACATAGTGGCGTAGAACGCTCGACCACTGCGAGTGAACCAGACGTGGGCACTCCGGGGAAGGGCCCGACCCCGGCCGTCATCAATTTCGACCCGGACTTTCGAGCATCATCGGCAAAGCGGTTCGCGTCCGGATCGTTCGCAGCGCGGCCATTCCCGCCCGAGTCCCCCGAGGCTGGAGCCAACAGGGAATCCTCATTTGGTCCCGTGTTCCCGGCCAGCTCGTGATGTTCCACAGACACCGGGTTTTCCCCAACTTCAATAAGTCCGCCCCAGCTCGTCGAAGTGAAGCTGGCAGCAAAAAGACAGACCAAAAAACAGTATGTTGTCATTTTCATGGTCGGCTTCAATTGGTGAACACACGGAATCCCGTCATTTTTGGGCAACGCCATCGGGACAGCCGTGGGACACAGTCCGGAAAAATCCCCCTTCCATTGTTCAGAACTACTGGCAGGGCGAACCAAACGCCAAGTTGAGTCTGTGCGAAGGACTCCAGTTTCCTGATAATCCCTGGATGGGTGGCCCTGCAATCGATATGTTGCCATCCTTGAGAGATGGAGACGCTCATAAAAAACCGGCGCCAGACACAAGAATCAATCAACGATTGACGGAAGATTGGCTCCCCAGGGACTCTGGTGAGACAGTTCTCTCAGGCTGGTGATTGACTGGACTGACCCATATCAGCATGTGCCGCCATCGGTAGAGCATGTCCCTTTTATCCCGCCTGATAAGTCAGCTTGGGGATTTGTCGCGACCCTTGATGGACAATCCAGAAGCCATGGGCCGCTCCTGCGTCAGACGCGAACTGCAGGAGTTTGGACCAATTACGAGAATCAGAGGGAATGAAGCGATATCCCGATTGGCGAACTGATAATCAGTTCCAGTCCGCCCAACGACACTAGCCTTGGGCCGTGACAGCCAGTGACGGTACTGGAATCTCCAACAGTTTCCGCGCTTGGGCTGCCGAAGTGTCAACCACCAAGCTGACCCGGAAGTGGACCGAGCCGGTCTCGGGAGCTTCGAACTCCCAATGGGGCACGAGGGCCGTGCTCTGAAACACGGCTTCGTATCCCCCCTCGCTCTGGCTGATCGTCTCAATAGGTAGTGCCCAGACGGCCGCAGGCTGCGAGAACTCCAGCGCCACATCCAGCCCCAGCCACTCGTCAACCACCCCCACCCGCAGCATCCCTTGTAGGTCGAGCGGGGTGTCGAGCGTCCCCCGAGTCGCTCCCCTTGCGTCGTAGAAATAACGGTCTGACGCGCCGGCAGCGAGCCCGGCTATGTTGAACTCTACACCGAAGTGCAATGGAACTCCGCGAGGCAATTCATCGAGCCAGTAATCGAATTCCAGGCGCGAGCTCCCGGCCTTGAGGCAGACCGACTTGGTCACGGTGCACGTGTAGGGCCCCACCCGGCCCTGACGCTGCATCCGCACCTCGCAGCGGTCGGCCTGCTGTCGGATCGTCGCCGCGTAAGCCCCCAAGGTGAAGTCGCCGATGGAGCCTTCCCCCTGTCGGAACCGGTCAAGAGTCAATCCAGGCTGCAGGAAATGATCAACACTCCCCTTTCGCGGCCAGCGGTCGTAGACGAGTCGATGGTGCAGATCCGGCTGCTTGCAGATCGCCTGGTGATGAATGCTACGGGCACCCGCCGTGCCGTCGTGTGTCCCCGAAGTCTCATCAAGTTCCTGCGCAGCGAGTTCCACAATGGACTGGTGATACAACTCCGGACGACGATTCAGAGTTGCCAGCAGGTTGTGCGCAATCGCCCGCACATCGAGTTCATAGAGGTGTCCACCACGTGCAGGTGTGAAGTAGGCAGCGAGGCGGTCTCCCGCCAGCCGAACCTCCTTCCTCCCGTCGATGTTGTAATCGTGGGCGTCAACCTGGCACCAGTTGCGGGCCCGCCCCGCCACACGTTCGAGGCGGTTTTCGGCAGCAATCAGGTGCCGGTAGACCGCATTCCGCAAATGAGGGAGGTAGAGCCCGCCAAATGCCCCATGCCAATAGGAGCAATTGCATTGGGCTCGATAGAGGTCGCGGCGGGCCTCATCCAGCTCGCTTTGCTGGTTGTCGTTCGGCTCCTGCTGCTGCAAATCGGCCAACTGGGCCGAGACCTGCAGCATGCGTGCCGTCATCTCGTTGCTCTCGGGATACTTGATGCGGAAATTCCGCCAGACTCCGCCATGGAGAAACCGGCGGGCCACCGCACTCTCGGCGTCTCCCTCCAGCCGGGCGATCAGTCGGTGGTATTCCTCCTGTCGGGGGAGGGGCAAGGACCACTCGGTCATCTCGCGATAGCTGCCATCGGGAATGTAGATCTTCCCTACGGGAGCGACCTGGTCGATTACATCCGAGAGCCGGCAGGGAATGAGCCAGTCCCCATGCTGTCGGACCGCCTCGAAGAACCGCCGCAGCCAGCCTCCTGCGTAGACTGGTTCACGGGTGCCCGGCCAGGTGCCAAATTTCTCGCCGTCGTCTCCAAAAGTGACCACCGCCTCGGGGCAGCGTTCGCCAATCTCCCGCAGGTGGTCGATTGTCTCGGAGGGATCGGCAAAGGGAATGGTGTATCGCAGCCGCTCGCTGCCTGGAAAGATCCGCAGCAGACGCCCCTCGTCTTCGGTCAGGTAATAACCGTGCAGTTCGTCATCGACGAGTCCGGCGTGGCGGAAGTGATGATCATCGAGAATCGTGGCCTCAATGCCGGCCTGTGTCACATCGCCGACAAGAGACTGCTCCCATACCCGTTCGGGGACCCACATCCCCCTCACGGGGCGACAGAAGAGTTCCTCGAGGCGGGCCGAGTATTCGATAATCTGACCCAGCCTGTCGCGGCGGGGAATGGCCGCAAGAATCGGTTCATAATAAGGGCCCCCCAGAATCTCGATCTGTCCCCGGTCGACCAAGGTGGCGACGCTGTCGATGTATTCAGGATGGTGGTCGACCAGCCAGTCGAGCAGACTGCCCGAAAGGTGCAGCGAGACGACAATCTCGGGGAACTCGGCCAGCACGTCGAGAAACGGGCGGTAGCTGTCCTGGTAGGCAGCCTCACACACCCCATCGAAGTTGCCGATGGGTTGGTGATTGTGCAGCGCCAGCACCAGACGGACGCGGTTCGGCATCGAAGTCACCCGGGAATTCGGTCTGCAAGTTAAGACTGGACGCTGGTCCGACCCACGTCGTACCTGCTGCCTGACTCCACAGACTGCTTTCTTTTTTCGTATCGGCAGGCAGGCTGCGCAAAGTCTAACGGATCTTCTGGAAAGTCTGTTCCGGGGCATCCGCGGCTTGACCGGTTTGCCAAGTCCCTCCGTTTTCTTCTCCAGCTTCCCTATTCTGTCGGCTCAATCAAACGGTCTGTCGCCACAGGGTGGTTTCCCGTCTCCCCAGTTTTTCGTTGAACATGATCCGTCCGAACATCTGCCTGCTGACCGACAGTTACAAGGTCAGTCATTACCTCCAGTACCCGCCGGGTTCGCGGCGGGTCTACTCGTATTTCGAGTCGCGGACGGGAAGCGTACATCCCCAAACGGTGTTCTTTGGGCTTCAATACTGGCTGAAACAGTATTTGGCGGGGCCGGTCGTCACTCGCGCGGGGATCGACGAGGCGGACGAGTTGTGCCGGGAGCACTTCGGCCAACCGGTCTTCAACCGCGCGGGGTGGGAATACATCCTGCACGCCCATGGCGGGCGGTTGCCGGTGGAGATCCGGGCGGTGCCCGAAGGGACTGTCGTCGACTCCTCGAACGTCCTGATGACGGTCGAGAACACAGATGACCGCGTTTACTGGCTCACGAATTACCTCGAGACCCTTCTGGTTCAGACGTGGTATCCCTCGACAGTGGCGACCCAAAGCCGGGCGATGAAACAGGTGATTGCCCGCGCCTTGGTCCGCTCGGGAGACGTGTCGCAGCTTGGGTTCAAGCTGCACGACTTCGGCTTTCGGGGGGTGACCTGTCCCGAGCAGGCGGGGCTGGGTGGGCTGGCCCATCTCACCAGTTTCCTGGGGACTGACACGCTGGCCGCGCTGCAATTCGGCCGGCACTACTACCACGCCCTGATGGCGGGGTTCTCGATTCCCGCCGCCGAGCACAGCACGATCACCTCGTGGGGCCGCGCCGGAGAGGTCGCTGCCTGCCGGAATATGCTGCGGCAATACCCCACGGGGTTGGTGGCGGTGGTCAGCGACAGCTACGACATCTTCCACTGTTGTGCCGAGATCTGGGGAGGGGTGCTGAAGGCCGAGGTGCTGGCCCGCGATGGAACCCTGGTGATCCGTCCCGATTCGGGCGATCCCCCGATGACGGTGGTGCGGGTGCTGGAGATCCTCGGTGACAAATTCGGCAGCACGACGAATGGGCGGGGTTATCGGGTGTTGCCTCCGCAGGTGCGGGTGATCCAGGGGGACGGCATCGATTTTATGATGCTGGGGAAAATCCTGGATGCGGTTCTGGAAGCCGGTTGGTCGGCCGACAATGTCGCCTTTGGCTCAGGAGGAGGACTGCTGCAAAAGCTGAACCGGGACACTCAGAGATTCGCCTTCAAGTGCTCTTCGATCCTGGTGGGAAACGAAGAGCGCGACGTCTACAAGCAACCGGTGACCGACTCGGGAAAGATCTCGAAGAAAGGCCGGCTCAAGCTGGTTCGGTCGACCACCGACCCGGAGTCGCCGCTGATTACCGTCCCCGCCACTGACCCCCGCCCCGATGAGCTGTACCCCGTCTTCCGCAACGGTCATCTGCTGAGCGATGTGACTTTCGAACAGGTTCGCAGCAGGTGTGCGTTGGAAGAGTGAAGACCGCATTCACGCTCCCATAAGGCCTCTCGAGCCTGACTACCCCTCGACAAACTGCCGGGGATTGGTCTTCACGAAGCGCTCGATGTGCTTTCGCCAGTCTTGTTCGAGCGAACGGAATTGGTGATCGAGCGCTGCCAGCTCGGCCAGTTGTTTCTCGGTGGGTGGACCTGTGCGGGCGCGAGGGGGGGCCTGCAGGCCGGCGTCTCCCATGAGTCCTCGCCAGACTTTCTCGGCCGCTGGACCCGCCCAGCCCATTGCGAGGCCAGCTCCCAGCGCGAGGATCCGGGCGTGCGACAACAGTCCCAGCCGATTGAGGGCGATATAGGCCGCCTCCACAGCTGTTCCCGTAGGATCGTCCCGCAGGGTCTGCTGGAACCAACCCGACACGCCCAGTCCCTCCAGTCCCTGCAGGAAATTTCCGGCATGCCAGATCCATCGCAGTCCCTCGGGCACGGCGGTCGTTCGGGCAGAGTTGGTTGACGACGAAGTGGGGCCAACCGGAGGACAGAGCCGCGCTCGCAGGAGGGGCCAAATTGCTGTCATTAGGTCGGATTGCCCAGCCACCCACTCGCGGGTGATGCGGGGAGGCATGGTCATGGGATTACACCTCGCCGGGATGGAATGAGGTCTGCAATCGACGGGGACGACCCACCGCCGTCAGCGAATCGCTCACCGCACGGATCAGCAGGCTGGCATCCATTCCCAGTCCCAGAAAGCGGAAACCCTGGGCCTCGCGCTCGCGCAGATTTTCGGGACTGGTCCCGAGCACCCCCACCTGCTTGCCATGCCGGCGGATCACATCTTTCAGACGGAGTAACTCGGCCGCCACTCCGGGCCCTTCCCACTGGCCGGCGAACCCGGCGGTTGAGGAATAGTCGGCCGGGCCAAACTGGAACAACTCGACGCCGGGAACCGCGCAGAGCGCCTCGATGTTCCTTCCAGCCTGGACAGTTTCGAGAATGGGAACCACCAACACATTTTCTTCGGCCTCCCGCACATGCTCTGGAAGGGCCCGTCCCCAGCAGGTGGCCCGTTCGCCGCCGATCCCGCGGATCCCTCGAGGGGGGTAATGGGCACACGCGACTGCGTGGGCGAGTTGCTCGGGGGTTTCAACCCAGGGGACGACCACCCCATCGGCCCCGATGTCGAGCGCCCTTTTGATGAGGCCGGTATTCAGTTCCGTGACGCGGACGAGGGTGACCGTGTCGCTGCGGACCGCCGCCCGGATGTGTTGGACCACGTCCCCCCAATCCAGGTGTCCGTGTTCGGTGTCGATGACGACGAAGTCGAGTCCCAGTCCAACGGCAATCTCGGTAATACTGGCCGATTCGAGGGTGACCCATAATCCATGGGTCACCTGATCGGCAGCCAGTCGGGAGCGGAGCTTTCGCAGAGCGGCGATGTTCATGAGAAGTGGGATCAAAGGGAGACAGAGTGGGGACACCACGATGCCGTGCCTGATCAAATCGAATTTCGGAGTGCAGGATCGTATCCGAATGGGGAGTGAAAACCATCCCTGAGTGAGGCCATGGCTGGGATTGGCCATGACAGTGGTCGAAAGGAAAGCGGTACGAGTTGGGATCCGGGTGGCGGATGTTCGATCACTAGTGTCTGCTGGGGATGGCGGACGAAATCGTTTTTAGAAACATTTGGATTGCTGATGGCACTTCCTGAAGGCGCTATGGTCACCAAATCCCGTCGATCTCCAAGGCCCCAAACGGGTTCCCATTCATTCGTTGAAGGAGAAATAAGTGGTCAGGTGAACATTTTCTGTTTCCTTACAGAAATTTCCATGGTTTTCGTTGTTTTCGGCTGGACATGCCGTTAGAATGTGGACAGTGATGTCTACAAGACATTACTGAAATACGACTTCTGCCCAAGAGGTCGTGCTTTTTAGTTATCGCCGCCCTGCCAGACCGACAGCCCTGGCAGGGCGGTTTTTTTGATCAAAAAGAAACGATTGATCAGTTGTTGGTTTGGATACAACCGCAACGGTGACAGGAGTGAGTCTGTGTTTATGAAAATCAAGCATTATTTTTTTGTGCGTATCAATCCTTTCCGCGCTCGATTGGTTCACGGACAATTGGAAATTCTAATCGCCAAACGCCAGAAATCGCTCGGGAAACTGCTGAGGTCCGCCGGACCGGACCAGCCGAGAACTTGTCAAAACTCCGGTCTCGTCAATCTCTTTCAATCACTTCGTCCGATTGGATTCCTGGTGTGACAAACTGAGATCATCATTTACGGTCGAACACGCTCAGAATCCTCGCGTTGCCGGGTGTTGTTCCAAAGCCATTGAGTTGGGTGCCCGAAGCCGAATTTTGGTCAGCCAACAAAAAAGAGAGAAATCCAAAAAATGTTTGGCGGGTTTCGTGGTGGGCTTGGACTACTCCATTTCAGAGAGGGGTTTCACTCTTCAGACGGATCCTTGCCCAAAAGGATCCTGAGGTCCTCCCCAAGGGATCTCCTTGATCGCAATTAAACCCGCCCTGCCAGTTCGACAGCCTCGGCAGGGCGGTGCTATTCTTTGAACAGGGTTTTGACGCGTTGAGCGACTGGCAAGTCGGTTCCCTTCATTGGATTTGCAGAGTCTGTTTGGGTGCTTGTGAGTCGAGTGGATCTTGTGGTCTTTTGTTCATTGGTTTTTCGGCAATTGGGAACGGAAAAGGTAGGGAGGTAGTTATCCATAAATGTGCGATTTCCCAGAGATTCGCTGAGGGATGGCCCTGGTTCAGCCACTCGCGATGCTGTCGTCACGCAGCATTCGGGAATTCGGTCAATACCTTGGCTTCACGAGCCGACACCACTCCGAACTGACCGGTTTGATTATCAAGCCATCTTGGCGACAGTGATCAGGCCGTGTGGGGAGCCTTGGGTTCGGCTCGTGTCACCAGCAGAATGCCCCAGCCAACTCCTGCCGCCGCAGCTAGGAGCCACCAACTCAATGGATCTCCCCGCAGTAGCCAGCCAAAGGCAATTCCAAACAGCGGGGTCGAGGCGCTGAACACCGAGATCTGTGAAGCTGAGTGGTGCTTCAGTTGCACAGCTTGGATTGCGAAGCAGAACCCGCCCACCAGGATTCCCTGGTAGAGCAGCCCCCAGATGGCCGGAGTGGTCAGTTCCCGTCCGCGGATCGTCTCGAATACCCCGCTGTAAGCCAGGAACAAAGCCGTACCGAAGACATCGTGCCAGAAAATGAGCTTGCCAGGTTCCACCTGGCGCACGGCCAGTTTCGTGTAGACAATTTTGATGCCCAACAAGAGTCCGCTGAGCAGCAGCACGAGATCGCCCGTCAGCGTGACTTCATCGCGGGGGACAGAAGCGAGGGAAGAGCTCCGGCCGTCGGCGGCGAGCACCCCAAGGCTGGCCAGTCCCGCCATTACCAGCCCCAGAGTTTTGCGTCGGGTCAGGCTGTCGGTCCGGGTGATGAAATGTTCAATCGGCCCAACCCAGAAGAGGAATGTGTTGATGAACAGCGACCCATGTGACGAGTTGCTCCCCGCGACACCCCAATTAAACGTGACGATTTGCACGAAGAGCAGCAGTGATGCCCCGAGGATGGGACGCCACTGGTTCGGTCGGATCTGGAGTCCAACACCCTCCCAGCGGATCCAGACCAACATGAACAAAGCGGCCAGACCGAAACGGATGGCGGCCACCATAACGGGGGGGAGTGAATCAATGGCGAACCGGATGGCAGTCGGGGTTCCGCCCCAAAGTGCCGATGTCAGCATCGCGAGGGCCGCGGTGCCAGGTCCCACGGGGGAGGGAGTGGTCATTCCCCCAGTGGTTGGTGGGGGGGAGGGGGAAAGCGGATCCTCCGCCCGATTCATTCGCTTTCGACCTCGAATTCATTTCGGAATTCGTTGAAATGCAGGTATTCCCAGTGACGGTAGAGAGGGGAGACCTGGGACAGGCGATCACGGGGGCCAATGGCGGCCAACCGTCCCTTGTGCAGAAAGGCAATTTCATCACACCTTCGCAGGGTCGACATGCGTCGGGGAAGGAACAGCACGGTCCGACCCTCGCTGAGCGCCCGATAGGCCTCGTCGAGTTGGGTACGCAGAGCATCGTCGAGCAACAGGTGGGGCTCGTCGATGATCAACAGTGCGGGATTGCGCACCAGAGCCCGAGCCAGACCGAGTTGGAAACTCTGGTTGGGATCGAGCATGACCCCCTGCTCTCCAATGATGGTCTCGTAGCCTTGGGGCAGTCCCTGTATGAACTCATGCGCGTGGGTTCTCTTGGACGCGTTCGTGATCGTCTCAAGAGTGACCCCTGGTGAATCCCCCAGCAGATTTTCACGGACACTGCCCGAGATACAGGGATCTTCCCCACTCACCAGGATCGACTCGGCCCTCACCGAGTCGAGAGTTCCCCAAGCGATATCGGAGTCGTCGATCAACACCCGACCTGCCTGGGGATCAATGAACCGGGGCAACAGGCTGGCGACGGCTTCGGCTTCTCGGCGATCCGTCGATACCAACGCAACTTTGCGACCAGCGGGAATTTTGAGACTCAATTCCTGCAGGAGAGGTGGGTCTGACCGGTTGGGAGCGTAGGTCACCTTTTCGAGGGTCAGCAGGCGGCGCAAGGGCTGAACAAAGCGGGCTCCTACTGCCTGGCCCACGTCAGGAATTGTGGCGAGAAACGCTCGAATCCGATCAGCAGCCCGATCTGCCGGTTCCAGAGTCGAACGACGGGCTGCCAACTCCTGCAGGGGGCGCCATGCAATCCAGAAACCGGCCAATACCACAAGAGCCCATGCCAGTGGGGTCTCTCGTGGTGGAAGCAGTACCCGACCTCCAAGATACAGCGCGACAAATCCTGCCGAGATTGCGATCAGAATCCGTACTCCTCGTCGAGACCAGGCGCTCTGTTCCAGCACGCCCTCTTGCGATCGCTGGTAGCGATCAAGCGACTTCTGAAAGTGCACTTGTTCGAGACTCTCCAACCCATAGCCCCGCACCAACCGGGTCTTCGAGAGACCTTCGGCGAGGATTCTCAGATCCCGTTCGCCGGCCAACTGGGTCATGCGTTCCAAATCGCGACTGTGACGGATCTGGCTACGAGAGAGCCACCAGCAGCCCAACAGGGGTACGACGCAGACAGTGGTCAGCACCGGGTCGATCCACAACAGGCAACCCAGCACCAAAGCCAATCGCAGTACATCCCGTCCGCGCAAGCCCAACGTCGCCACGACACCTTCCCGTACTGCGTCGACATCGCCGGTGAACAGCGACATTGCCTGTTCACCAACCGTGCCATCGAGATCGCCCGGGCCCAATCGTTGTACCTGGCGATGAATCTCCCGCCGCAGGTTGGCGGCCACGGACAGTCCAGCGCTATTCCAGTGACGACGGGCCCGTGAGGCACACAGGCTCCAGAAAAAAGACAGACCTGTCCCCAGAATCACAAGAAAGGTTAACGCCGACGCATTTCGCCTGAGCGGTGGCACGTTCGCATACAACCATGCTCCAAGACTGGCCGAAGCGCCCCGACTCCATCGCAATAGCGTTGGCAGGACACCGGAGTCTGGCAGATTGACGTGCGGAGTCGCCACATCACCGGGAATTTCGATTGCTGGAAACGACTGCAGAAGGGGGAGATCTGCAGTTGCCACGCTGCTCTCTCCCCGCGTGATCAGCAAGTCTGCCAGAAATCCCAGAACCAAGAGCAGTCCACACAGAGTCAGCGATCCCAAGGCAGACCAGCACCAGCCTCGCAGCCCCTCCCCGCGGAACAATTCTCGAGCTGGGAAAATGCGCTCCAGCCCCTCTGGTTCGTGCGTGCTCACCGACCCCTCGCTGTCCCGTCAAAGTCCCGCCTACGCCAGATCGCGGTCCTCGAACATCCAAAATGCCAACAGGATCGCCGCCATGATATAGGCCCCGGCGTAAACGGCAGCCCAACCGACGTAGACTGGCGGTACGGACCCATCAGTCATCAGCTTCGCCTCAACGTTGAACATTCCCACTGCTGGAAGCACCATGGCCACCAACCGTGCCATGAATCCCACCAGTTCCAGCTTTCCAATGTTGCTCACCACCAAGGTTTCCGTCAGGTGGCCGACCACGAAGATCGCCAAGCAGGTGACAAGATTGACGACCATCGGCACTCGCGTCGACAAGGCCACCGAGATGGCCGACATCACCATGATCTCCAGCAACACCAGCACGACCGCCGGCATCAATCGCAACACTTCAATCACGGCATTTTCAATCGTCACATCGTCACGGGTCGATTCGCGAGCGTCATAGAAGACTTTGTAGATGGTCAAACCGGCAAAGGCCAGCACGATGGGCAATGCCATCAACAACACCGCCGTTTGAATTCCCAAAAATTTTCCCAGGATGAATTGCCGACGATTGACCGGTTTCGACAGCATCGTCATCGCTGTTTTCCCCTCGATCTCGTCAGCAATACTCATGCTGGAGGTCCAGATGGCCAAAAACATGCCGCAAATCAGCAGCATGGCCAGTCCACAGACCTCCATCATCTTTACATCTTCCCCCAGCGAGAAAAACGGAATAAAGGTATTGAAAACCAGCATGACCAACGAAATCGTCAGCAGCAGAGGAAACACTGGCTGGCGGATAGCCTCCTTCGCTGCAGCCCGGGCAATCACCCCAGTGCGTGTGGTGTACAAAACTGCGACCAGAGTGGCCACCACCAGGAAAAAACCTCCAAAAATCCAGCCGTTGTCCACCAGCAACTCTTTCGCCCGGGCCTGGGCCGTCAGAATCTGGGCGTCCTGGGTCCAAACCAACATTTGGGGCAGATGGTGAACGGCAGGCATCATCAGTGGCACGCGGGGAGAAGAGGAACACAGCAGTTCAAGTCAAACACGCCCTCTGCGTTACGCCACTCGGGGCCGGGGTGTTGGCCCCGATCCGGCGCTCTGACTGCGATCATGGGCAAAAACTGCACAGATTGAGGGATGGGCATCACTCCCCAGAGCCAGCAAAACGGCCTCGCGACTGCCAGCGTCCTCCGGCTGTCGCCGGCTGCATTTTGCGAGACAATCTGGATTGGTCGGAGTGTTTTATCCGGGTGAATCCTTGCATCCGGGGGACTCGCTGCAATTGCTAAAAACGGATATCGAAGGTTGTGAATTCCTCCAGCAGTTCGCCAATCTCACGTTCCACACCAGTCACATTGTCCCGAAAATCGGACTGGATTTTGACTACCAGTCCATGGATCGCTGAGGCTGGGCCTTTGGCCACCACCTCGACCGAACCGTCTCCCAGGTTCCGCACGTAGCCGATGAGAGGAAATCCCTGGGCGAGCCCGCGGGTGTGCTGGCGGAACCCCACCCCCTGCACCCGTCCACGAAAAATAATGCGCTCACAAATCGGACCAGTAGGGGGAGGAGTGTCGAGCATGGACAAATGGTCAGAAGAGCAGAGTGGAGAATCGGTTCAACAGACCTGCGATAAGCAGTGCCCTCAGGGCACTTTAGCATCTCCCCGGCCGCCGGCAATCAATGAGGTGCGAGGCAAGGCGCCTTCCAGAACTCTCTCTGGAGTTCCCTATGTCGGTAAGTGGGCGGGGCTGATCGCCGCCCACGAACTTAAATGAAGACAGAGTTGACAACGGCGCAGACAAGCTCGCACAATGATGTGCGGCCTCGCTCGGCAAGAGCTGCTCCCTCCCCCAAAGATCGAGCTCTGCATCCCCTCACCGGTCGACTGGACTACGGGATCCTGAGCGCGGTTCCCACCTGCGAGAGTTTTCACCCAGCCCGCTATGCCGGGCGGTTTTTCGATGTTGGCCAGTGGGGCATACGCTACCTGCTTCGCCAGCCCTGCCGTTCGTTCCTGTGAGGTTGCTGATGCTGCGCGTCTCTCTGTTGAGTCTCTCTCTCTCAGTCGTTGCGGTGGCGTCCTTCGCGGCGGCCCCGGTGAAGATCAAGGATGTGGCCCCCGGTGCCGATCTGGTGCTGGAAGCCGACGCCAAGATCAAGGCGTTGGAAGAAGCGCTGTCCAGCGCTGACAAATACCAGGAAGCAAAGGCGGGGCCGCTGGGCCGTGACGCCGGCGTATTGGCCGCGCTGTCGCAGGCGATTGTTGAATCGGAAGACAAGCCGGCCTGGAAGGCGGCGGCTGCCGATGTCCGAGATGGAGCCATTGTCATCGGCAATGCGAAGAGCTTTGAGGATGCCAAGAAAGGTCTGGACGCTGTGAAGGCGGCCGCTGGCGGTGCCGCGGCGGGAGCCAAACCGGAAGCCGAATGGAACAAACTGGGCAAGCTTGGCGCCGTGATGAAAGAAGTCAATGCCCGCAATGGCAAGCTCCGCCGGGCGGTTCGTAAGCTGCCCGAAAAAGACGAAGAGTTGGCTCAGACCGCGCGTGACGCCAGCGTGTTGGCGGTACTGGCCTTGGTGACCCACGAAGACACCCACGAAGTCAAGAATGACGCCGACAAGCCCCTCTGGCAGCAGCAGTCGAAAGATTTCCAGAAGGAAATGACGGCCGCCGCCGCTGCCTTCAAGGCCAAGGACCTCGCTGGTGCCAAGAAGGCGTTCGACGCGGCCAACAAGGCCTGCAACGAATGCCACAAGAAGTTCCGCGACAAGGAATAGGCTGTGCCCGGGGCTTGATCCCCGGAGCCCGCCCGAATGTCTCTCACTAACCCCGGCAGCGCCTTTCGCTGTCGGGGTTGCGTTGTTTCTGGCCAGTGCTCGCCGTGCGCCTTCGCCGCAACGGATCTGCGGGAGCGATCTCCGCTGACCTCGCGGTCCCCCGGTCCCACGCCCACACGATTCTCGCCAAGGGGGGTACGGGCTATAAACGACCACGTCAATTTTCTGGTTTCCTTCCTTTTGTCTGCGAGGTGGCCATGCGCGGCCTGTTGATGTCTGGGTGTCTGGTGGCCGCTGGTCTCACGGCCGGCATGGCCTTTGCCGCCGAACCGGCCCCCCTGCGAGAGTCGCTCACACTGCACGCCGATTTTGACGGTGGGTTTGATGCCGGTTTCGCCCGGGGCGACAAGCGAATCCACACTGCCACCACCCTCATGCGCACCGACGGTCAACCGGGCCAACGCCGACCCGAAGTCGTGCTGGTCCCCAACGGCGGCCGGCATGGCGACTCACTCCGATTCCAGAAGACCTCCCCCCTGGTGATCTACTACCCCGCCGCCAGAAACATCGACTGGCGCCCTGATGACTGGTCGGGCACCCTGTCTCTGTGGCTCAAGCTGTCGGTTCCCGACGAACTGCCTCCCGACTATGCCGACCCCATTCAGATCACCGACAAGAAGTGGGATGACGCCTCGTTCTTTTTCGACTTTTCGAAAGACGAACGCCCCCGACACTTCCGCTTCGGGGTGTTCTCGGACTTCAAGGTCTGGAACCCCGCCAACACCCCCTGGGAAAAAATCGCTGTGAAGGATCGCCCGATGATCGTCCACGAGAATCCTCCCTTTCAGAAGACCCGCTGGACACATCTTGTGGCGACCTGGTCGCACTACAACACCGGGCGGCCCGATGCCGAGGCGCGGATGTACGTCGACGGCCAACTGCACGGCACCCTCAAGGGGAAGCAGACCCTCAGTTGGGATCCCGACAAAACCGCAATCATGCTGGGCATCGCCTACGTGGGAGAATTCGACGAACTGTCGCTGTTCGACCGGGCCCTGTCGGCCGAAGAAGTGCGCCAACTGCACGAGCTGCCGACAGGGGTTGGGGCTCTCTACCGCTAGAGCCCGCAGCCACGTCTGAACCGCCCCCCCAACTGGCCCGCCGTGCCCCCCGCTTCCCTCCCGCCGCCGTTGATTGTTGACAGCCACAGTGAAGCCGAGACCGACCGTCTCGGCGACGGATTGGCCCGCGCGCTGGAACCGGGCCTCGTGGTGGCCCTGGTGGGAAATCTCGGGGCGGGCAAGACCCGACTGGTCAAGGGGGTCGCCTGGGGTGTGGGCATCGAGCCGGGCGAGGTGACCAGCCCCACCTTCGTTCTGGTTCAAGAGTACGAGGGGCTTTGGCCGCTGTATCACTTCGACACGTACCGGCTGGCTCATCCCGAGGCATTCGCCGACCTGGGAATCGACGAGTACTTCTCGGGCGCGGGGGTCTGTTTCGTGGAATGGGCCGACCGGGTCGCCAACCTGCTGCCCGCCGACCACCTGCGGATCGAGATCGAGACCACGGGAGCGCATAGCCGCCGGTTCCGGTTGCAGTCCCACGGCCCCCGCAGTGCCCGGGTGGTCGAACGGTTACGGCAGGCCACCGGGGGGGCTTCCCAACCGCCTGGCTCGAGTCCCGCCACATGAGTTGCCGGGGAAAACCCCATCCGGCTCGTCTTCTACAGACCCCCCGTCCCAACTGGGGATTTGTCGCGACGTGGACCGTCCGATACACTTGGAAATGTCTGTCCGATCTGGAGATGGGGCTGTCCCGTTCTCCAAAACCCATCGCCACGATCCCGCCATCGGAAGACGCTGCGCTGAACACGAACGGCATTCGGTGAGAACGGGTAGGCTGGAGCCGTTTGAGACAGAGGGACGCCAGTCCGGACAGGAGTCCACATCATCCCAAGACATCCCGGACCCATCGGTCGCCAGTCCCCGGTGAGGGCGTTGTCGTGGAAATGGGGAACCAAGATGCTCCCCAAGGAAATAAGACCTGCGGTTGGCAGCCGATCTCCGGTTTCGCAGGGGCCGTGATTCGCGCTGCCAGAGACACCGGGCCCGTGGCCCACGGGCGAATGGAGTGTGTCAGCCCAGCGGTTGTGCATCTCCCAAACCCTGCTTCGCAGTCAGGACTCGAAAAACTCAGATTGCAGACCACACCCTGGGGCCAGAGCCCGCTTCGCGGGAAAGTGAGAGACATGCAGATTGACCAGCGGAGAACAAACATGAACGGAAGACAGTTGCTGGCGGCGGTTTGCCTGCTGGGAACGATGTTGGGATTGGTGCCCGATACGGTTGCCCAGCCACCCCGCGACCGTCCCGGTCGACGTGAGCGTGACGGGGCCCCCGGCGGGGGGGGTGGTCAACCGCGACCCGCACCCCAGCCTCAACCACAGCCGCGTCCTGCTCCGCAGCCCCCCGCTCGGCCCGCACCGCAACCTCAACCGCAGCCGCAGCCCCGGCCGGCCCCCCAACCCCCGGCCCGTCCCGCGCCGCAGCCCCAACCACAGCCCCGCCCGGTTCCGCAACCCCCTGCGCGCCCGGCTCCGCAGCCTCAGCCGCAACCTCGGCCCACTCCCCAGCCCCCAGCTCGTCCTGTGGCCCCACCCGCCCAACCGCAGCCTCAGCCGCAGCCCCGCCCGGTTCCCCAGAACCCGATCAATCCGTCAGCTCCGGCTGGTCAACCCGGGTTGGGCCGTCCTGTGGGAGGTCTCCCGGGAAATCGCCCGGGACCTGGAAACTTGGGTGGCCTGAACCGACCCGCACCGGGGCAGCCCGTCAACCCGGTGAATCCGGGTGTTGTTCCCGCCCAGCCTGGGATTGCCCAACCGGGACTCCCCCAGCGGCCGGGGTTGGGAGACCGTCCCGGGAGACCTGATCGACCCGACCGCCCGGATCGTCCCGGACGGCCTGGTGAACCGGGAGCGATTGGAACCACCCGACCCACTCCGGGTGGACCGGTCACGCCCCAGCCCGTGAATCCGGGAATCAATCCTACTCAACCTGTCACCCCCACCGTTCCGGTGACCCCCACACAACCGGGCATTGCCCAGCCAGGACAGCCCCAGCGGCCCGGGCTCGGAGATCGGCCGGGGTTGGGAGACCGTCCCGGACGGCCTGGTGAACCAGGGACCATTGGAACCACCCGTCCCTCCCCGGGAGGGCCTGTCACTCCCCAGCCGGTGAATCCAGGAATCAATCCCGGTCAACCCGTCACACCCACCCTTCCCGTGACCCCCACCCAGCCGGGCATCGCCCAGCCGGGACAGCCGCAGCGGCCCGGGCTGGGAGACCGTCCCGGTCGGCCGGATCGACCCGACCGCCCGGATCGTCCCGGACGGCCTGGTGAACCAGGCGCGATCGGTACTACCCGTCCCTCCCCTGGAGGGCCGGTCACTCCCCAGCCGGTGAATCCGGGAATCAATCCCGGTCAACCCGTCACACCCACGCAGCCGGGGATTGTCCAGCCGGGACGCCCGGGGCTGGGGAATCGTCCCGGACGCCCCGACCGCCCGAACTTCGGCAACCGGCCTGGGGAAACCATCTCTGGGGGGCTTCCGTCGTTGCCCACGGGACCGGCCCGGCCCGATCGGCCGGTTCGCCCCGAACGGCCCGAACGGCCAGAGCGGCCCGTAGTGACCCGCCCCCGGCCCCAACCCCCCACCAACGTGACGAATAATGTCAACAACGTCACGAACAACATCAACATCAACAACAACGTGAACAACTGGGGCAACCGCCCCGGTTATGGCTGGTGGGGCGGGCGCCCGTCCTACAAGCCGTTCGGCACCTACTGGCACGACACCCACGTCCATGTGCACCACCACTCGTGGTACCAGGGAGCATGGGGAGGTCCCTGGGCGGCGATCACCGTCGGTCCCTTCGCCTGGGGATTGTTGGGTGGGGGGAACGCCAATTTCCTCTACTCCAGCGGCTACGTGTCGTACGTGAACCCCTACTGCGGCCAGACGGTGATTGTGGAGGGCATCGACTACACCCGCCCCATCGTCGTCCAGCCGGTGGTGCAGGTGGAACAGCCCATTCAGCCCGGAGTCCCCGCTCCACAACCGGTTGCCGAGCCGGGACTGGCCGAGTTCGACCAGGCCGTGGCCCTGTTCCGGGCGGGAGACTATCCCAACGCCAAGACGCGGGCCCTGCAGGCCCTGCGGCTGCGTCCCGGAGATCCCGCCGCGCACGAGTTCTACGCCCTGTGCCTCTTCGCCAATGGCGAATATCAGAGCGCGGCAGGAGTGCTGAACGCGTTGTTGGCCAGCTCGCCGGGTTGGGACTGGGCCACCATGTCGCGACTCTACGGCGAACCGGGGCGTTACACCCCGCAGTTGCGAGCCTTGGAAGACGCCTCGAAGGTCCAGCCCGACAACGTGGCTCTGCAGTTCCTGCTGGGGTACCACTACCTCGTCTGCGGCCACCCCGAGAACGCCCTCAAGAAGTTCAACCGTGTGCGTGAGCTGCAGCCCCGCGACCTCGTGGCCGCGCAGCTCGCCAAGGCGCTCGAACAGGGACAGGCTCAGGCACAGGCCCCCCCCGCCATTCCTCCGGGAACGGGGGGCATCGATCCCATTCCTCCCGAGTTGCAGCCGCAACCCAAGCCGGCCCAGCCCGAGGCCAAGCCCGAGCCAGGAGACACCACTCCCGACGAACCCGGGCAGGAACCAGCAGCCGAGGAATTCTTCGATCTCGTCGGCACCTGGATCGCCGAGTTGCCGCAGGGGGGAAATGTGATTCTCACGATCACCGAAGAGAGCGGCTTCACCTGGCTGGTGGAACCGAAGGGGGGCGAGCCCCGCACCATTCAGGGAACCCTCGACGTCGATGGCGACGCCCTGCTGCTCGACAGCCCCGAAGAGGGGGCCATGACCGGCAGTGCGGAGGTCAAAAACCCAAACAGCTTCTCGTTTGTGCTGCAGGGAGGCCCTCCGGGCGATCCGGGATTGAGCTTCCAGCGGCGTGGTGAGCCGCGTGGTCCAGCCACCGACTTGAAGGAGGGAGACGACGCCGCCAAGCCTCAGCCCGAGGGAGAAGCGAAGTCCGATCCCCCTGCACCGGCCCCCCAGGCCGAGGGAACTTCAGCCAACTCAGGAGATCCGACGGAATCGATCGACCCCAAAAAGGTGGTTGAAGAAGAGCTGCAGCTCGAACTGCCGCCGCCAGAATCTCCTACCGAGGCTCCCCAGGCGGGCGCACCCAACGACTAATCGGGTGCGGAACAGAGCGTTTTGAGTATGACAATTCCCCCCGGCCGGGCGAAACTTTTTGCCCGGCCGGGGGTTTGTCTTGGTAAGCGGGGGCTGTGCCGGCGACTGGTTTTCGTCGGCATCCTTCATTCCTGGTGCCAAGAGAAGGTGTGTTGATGAAGACTCGATTGGCCTGCCTGTGGCGGGGTGTGCTGTGTGGCCTGGTGGCCGCCGTGGTGGTTCCCGGGGTGGCCCTCGCCCAAGGACCGGGTCGGGGAGGATTTGGTGGGGGGTTCGGCGGCCAGGGGGGGGGCGTCGCCGGCCTGTTGCAGATGGAAGAGGTCCAGACCGAACTGAAGCTGACCGACGAGCAAAAAACCAAATTGCGCGACTCGCGCGATGAACTGCGCGGCGGGGCGGGGGGAGGGTTCGGCCGGCGCGGGGCGGGCGGCGCTGGTGGGGGGGCTGGTGGAGGGCCCGGTGGAGTTCCGAATTTCCGCGACATGTCCGCCGAGGAACGGCAGAAGTTCATGGAAGACGCCCGCAAGCGGATGGAAGAACAGTCCAAAAAGGCCGAGGAATTGGCCAAGGGAATTCTCACCCCCGAGCAGATGACCCGCCTGAATGAACTGCGGATCCAGCAACAGGGAGTTCGCGCGATGGGCCGGCCTGAAGTGGCGGCGGCTCTCAAGCTGACCGACGCCCAAAAAGAGGCGATTGATGACATCCTCGACGCAGCCCGTCCCCAGCGCGGGCCGGCAGGTGGGGGTGGTGGCTTTGGCGGCGGTCGCCCCTCGGCCGAAGATCGCGAGAAGGCCCGGACCGAGGCCGAAGAACGCACCAAAAAGACCCAGGCCGACATCGATGCCGTACTGACCGAAACCCAAAAGGCCGAGTGGGTCAAGCTGCAGGGGGCCAAGTTCACCTTCCCGGAACGCCCCGCGTTCGGCCAGGGAGGTCGTGGAGGACGGGGCGGCCAGGGTGAAGAGGGTGCTCCCGGCGGCCGACAAAACCGCCGTCAACGCCCCAACCGCCCGGCGCCCGAAGCCTGACAAATCGACGTCCCGTCGCGTGCGGCGAATTGTGCCGCAGGCTCGGTGAGACCTTTGCTGTTGTCGCTTGTTCAAAAGTCGTTTCACCCCGCAGCTCCCTTGGGCTGCGGGGTGATTTTGTTGCCACTGCGGGACCGCACACGCCTGCCGGACTTGTCGATCAACCCGCGGTGCGGACCAGTGCGGCGGCAATCTGAATGGCTCCCCACAGGCCGTCCCCGCGGGCCACGCCGCGCCAGGCGATGTCGAACGCCGTGCCATGGCTGGGACTGGTCCGCACAATCGGCAGCCCCAGGGTCACATTCACCGCCCGGTCGAATCCCAGCAGCTTGAGAGCGATGTGTCCCTGATCGTGGTACATCGCCACCACCCCATCGAACTCCCCCTCCCAGGCCCGCTTGAGCAGCGTGTCGGCGGGAAACGGTCCGTGGGCCTGCCAGCCTTCCTGCTGCAAGCGTTTCACTGCCGGGGCGATAAGCCGCGATTCTTCATCGCCAAACAAGCCTTCTTCCCCCGCATGCGGATTGAGTGCACACACGCCCAGACGGGGGGTGGCATAACCGACCCGCCGCAGGAACTGACCCAGCAACCGCCCGGTCGCGGCGATGCGTTCCGTCGACAGCAACCCCGGCACACTGGCAATCGAGGTATGCAGCGTCACATGGGCCACCCCCAGCCCGTCGCAAGACAGTGCCGCTGGGGATTGAGGAGTCTCGCTGCCGGCGGGGGGGGCGTTCCGGGGCAGGAACAACTGCATGGCGAAGTCGCGCACGCCGCACAACTCGGCCAGAATCTCGGTGTGCCCCGGATAGTGCAGTTCGGCAAGGTGCAGCGCGGCCTTGCTGAGGGGGGCGGTGGTGATGGCGTCGATGGCCCCGGCCTGGGCGGCCCAGCAGGCAGCCCGCAGGTATTCATACGCCGCCCGACCGGCCCGCGCGTCGTTTCTCCCAGGAGGGACGTCGGCCGCCTCGGAATCTCCCGGGTTCCAGCACGGAATCTGCGTGGCGGTTGCCTCTCCCTCGGCAATTCCCTCCAGCTCGACCACGGACAGTTTCGGGTTCACCAGCCCCGCGGCCCGGGCCATCACAATCGGATGCCCCACCACCACTGGCTCGCAGATCTGCAGCAATTGCGGACCCCAGACCCGGGCAATCACCTCGGGACCAATCCCCGCCACATCCCCCATTGTCAGGGCGATCCGTGGACGCGCAACCCCCAGGGTCATGCGTGAACCCACTGCTTGGGGAAACCGGCCAGCGGCGACTCGGGCCCGGGCTTCCACAACACCACCTCATCGATCTTGCGGGCCAGCGCCACATCGAGCGCCGTAATCGCCCGCACGGCATGCGTCTGCAGCTTGACCGTCACCTGGGCGTAGCCCAGCGAGAGATCGGGGTGATGCCAGGCGGCGTCGGCCAGATAGCCGATGGTGTTCGACAGCATCAGGGTGTGCGGCCAACCGGGGGTCTGATACGTCTTGCGCAGCCAGCCATCCCGCACTTCCCATCCCGGAAGATGTGATAGTTCCTGCTCAATCTGCTCGGCGGAGAGGGGGGGGCTTTTCATCGGTTGGGCTCCGGTCCAGACAACGCGCACTCCCCGGCAGACAACTCAGTCGGGGGGACAAACACTTCACAGACCAGAATTGTAGCGCGCGAGGCGTCCCCATGGGACGAATCGACTCGCCAACCAACGGCAAGTTCCTCAACCCGCCGTACAGCCGGCCGACCCGGCTGCAATGCCTGGCAGGCCCAGCGGCAGTCGACGACACACGGGCGTTGGTCACCGCCACGGCACCGGTCAGGCGCCGTATTTCTCCAGCCGTCCGGCGTGTGCCATCGCCAGGGTCATCAGATATTTGGCCTGGAATTGCCCGAGACCCCCCTGCAGGCAGCTCGCTTCGCCGAAGCGGGTACAGACATCTGGGCGGCACGAATCGGCGACCAGCAGTGTCGGCACCGGATGCCAGCTATGCGACTTCAGCTTGCTGGGTGTGCTGTGGTCACCCGTGACCACCAGCACATCGGGCCGCAGCGCGGCAATCCGAGGGAGTGCGGCATCCAACTGTTCAATCCGCTCGACCTTGGCGGCGAAGTTGCCATCTTCGCCGGTCGAGTCGGTGTACTTGTAGTGCATGAAGAAAAAGTCGAAGTCGTTCCAGGCCTGCTCGAGCCGGGAGCACTGGTCGGCGAGGGTCTGGCCGGCGTCGAGCACCTGCATGTTCACCAACCGGGCCAGCCCGCGGTACATGGGATAGACGGCAATGGCCCCCGCCTTCAGGCCATACACCTCTTCAAAGGTGGGAATGGCGGGGCGTTTGTCGATGCCGCGCAGGGTGAAGAAGTTGGCCGGGTGGTCGTCTTTCAGCACCTCTTTCGCCTTGGCGAGGAACTGCTTGGCGATCTCGGCGGTCTTTTGAGAGGCGGCGTCGCGCCCCTGCGGTTCCAGCGGGGCCACACCTGTCTTCTGCGGATCGGTGTCATTCACCGAGCCTCCCAGTCCCTTCCCCCGGATCACAATCACCAGCCGGTATTCCTTCACGGGACGCACGAAGATCTCGACACCGGGAATCTCGATCTTGTCGAGCTTTTCGCACAGTTTCTTGCCAATGTCGCTGGCGATGCGTCCCGCCCGACGATCGGTGATCTTCCCGGAGGCGTCGACGGTGCAGAAGTTCCCCCGAATGGCGACGTCGTCGGGACCGAGGTCAAAGTCGATCCCGAGGGCTTCGAGCACCCCGCGGCCAATGCGGAACTCCAGAGGGTCGTAGCCGAACAGCCCGAGGTGCCCGGGACCGCTGCCGGGGGTGATGCCCGGCAACACCGGCGTGCTCAGCCCCAGCACGCCCCGGGTAGCCAGAGCGTCGAGATTCGGGGTCTTGGCGGTTTCGAGTTCGGTCTGGCCCCCGGGAGTGACCGGCAGCCCCCCCAGCCCGTCGGCCACCAGCAGCACGATCTTCGAGTTGTTCTTCAGTTGCAGTTCACGCAGCAGATCGTGGTGATTCATGACGCCTGGGGGGGACCAGGCGCGGGCCTGGCCAAAAGGGACGAGACTCCCACCCACCAGGGGCAGGGAGACGGAAAACTGTAATTGGGGAAGCTGGGGCCGCCCGCGGACACAAGGGCCGCGAACACCCGTTCCTAACACTCGATTCTTGAACTTTCCCCGCTGGTCTGCAAGTGTCGTCTGGTCTTCCCTCCCTGGGTTCCCCCATGTCGCTCGTGGTCTGCTGCACCCATCTGCTGCCCCGCCTCGCGGCGGTCGCGTTCGCATGGGGCCTCTGCGCTCGCTGGGAAGCACCCGCGACCACAAGCGGCCCCCGCCCGGGCACATTCCGCCCTGGCACAGCCCGCTGGCTCTCCCTCGGCCCATGGGCGTGGCGGGTGGGGTGCGGGCTGCTCTGGCTGCATGTGATTGGGTCGTGGTGGATGGTGCATTCCGCCAGTTGGCAACGGGCATGGCAGCACACCGCCGAGGTGACCGAACGGATGACCGGGTTCAACACCGGCATGGGAGTGATCTGGAACCTGGCGGCCCTCGCGGCATGGACGAGCGACTGCTGCGCCGGTTGGCCAGCGGCCCCCTCGGCGGCGAATCCGGCAGCCGTTCCATCCCGCTGGCGGCGGGTCGTCGAGATCTACCTGGCGTTCCTCTGGTTCCAGGCGGCTGTGGTCTTCGCCTCCCCGGCCGCCCGCGCCGTGATGTTGGCCCTCTGCCTGGGTGTGGTGGGCGTGATCGTCGCCTCACGAAGTTCGAGGGGGGATTGACCACCGCCAGCAGAACGAACCGCCAGCAAAACGGGCCGCCGACCAAGCGGGCCGGGATCCCGGGCTCAACCCGTCACCCCAACCCCTGAAACCGGGTCGGGGCCAGCGGCTGCCAAACCGAGTTCGAAACGGTCGTCGTGTCGGTGGAAATCGCGCGTGAGACCAGCCCATGGGGGCCGCAGCCACCCTCGAGACAGGCACCACCCCCAAAACTGGGGGCACCGACATCCTGCCGGTCCCTGCGGGGGATGGTATCCTGTATGATCCTTTCCCCGTTCCGCAGTTCTGCGAGAGTTCTCAGCCGTGTCTTCTCTTCCGGTCGCCACGTCCGCCCCCGCCCCTGCGGCCCGGCAGGCGGTGTTTGAAGCCCGCGGGATCACCAAGATCTACCGCATGGGCGAGGTGGAAGTGCAGGCGCTGCGGGGGGTTGATCTCGATCTCTACGAGGGAGAGTTCGTCGTGCTGCTGGGGCCCTCGGGCAGCGGCAAGTCGACCTTGCTGAATATTCTGGGGGGGTTGGATGTGCCCACGGCAGGATCCGTCCGGTACCGCGATCACGATCTCACGAAGGATGATGATCGCAATCTCACCGGGTATCGCCGGACACACGTCGGCTTCGTGTTCCAGTTCTACAACCTCATTCCCAGCCTGACCGCCCGTGAGAATGTGGCGCTGGTGACCGAGATTGCCGAGCATCCCATGGCTCCTGAAGAGGCGCTCAAGCTGGTGGGCATGGGGCATCGGCTCGACCACTTCCCCGCCCAGCTCTCGGGGGGGGAACAGCAGCGCGTGGCCATTGCCCGCGCCATCTCAAAGCGTCCCGATGTGCTGCTGTGCGATGAGCCGACCGGGGCGCTCGATATTCAGACCGGCATTCTCGTGCTCGAGGCCATCGCGCGGGTGAACCAGGAATTGGGTACCACCACCGCCGTCATCACGCACAACGCGGCCATCTCGGCGATGGCCGATCGAATTGTCTCGGTCGCCGATGGGAGGATTCATCACATCACCGTCAATGAGCAGAAGCACAAACCCTCGGAGTTGATCTGGTGACACTCTGGCGGCTCTCGGCCATCGATCGCAAGCTGCTGCGCGACACCTGGCACACCCGCGGCCAGGTGGCGGCGATCGTGTCGGTCATCGCCTGCGGTGTGGCGGCCTTCGTGATGTCTCTGACCGCCATGCAGGCCTTGCGCAGCACGCAGGCGGCCTACTACGACCGCTATGGATTCACGCATGTCTTCGCCAATCTCAAGCGGGCACCCTCGACACTGATTCCCAGGATCGCTGAGATTCCCGGAGTGGCCGGCGTGCAGACCCGCGTGGTCCGCGAGGTGCTGCTCGACATCCCGGCGATCGACGACCCCGCCGTGGGGAAACTGATTTCGATTCCCGCCCGCAGCCCGGGAGAGCTCAACCGCCTGCACCTGCGCACCGGACGGTTCATCGAGCCGGGGCGCGACAACGAGGTGCTGGTGGCGGCGGGGTTCGCCGAGGCGCGGGGCTACCGCCCCGGAGACACCCTCACCGCGATCATCAACGGACGGAAGAAAGAACTGCGGATCGTGGGGACGGTATTGTCTCCCGAATACATCTACATCATCCGGCTCGGTTCGCTGGTCCCCGACGATGGCCGGTACGCCATTATGTGGATGGAGGAAAAGGCGCTCGAGGCGGCCTTCGACATGGAGGGCTCATTCAACGATGTGGCCCTCGACCTGATGCATGGGGCCGACGAGGCGACGGTGATCGACGACCTCGACCGGCTGCTCGAGCCCTATGGCGGACTGGGAGCCCACAATCGGCGCGACCAGATCTCGCACCGGTTTGTCTCGGACGAGATCAAACAACTGGAGAAGATGGGCACGATTGTCCCCTCGCTGTTCCTGTCGGTGGCGGCGTTTCTGCTGAACGTGGTGCTGTCGCGAATCATCGCCCTCCAGCGCGACCAAATCGCGGTGCTGAAGGCGTTTGGCTACAGCAACTTCGAGGTGGGACTGCACTTTTTCAAACTGGTGCTGTTCGTGGTGGTGGTGGGAGTGCTGCTGGGGTGCGCGGGGGGGAGCGTGCTGGGGCGGCAGATGACCGACCTCTACGCGAACTTCTACAAGTTCCCCCTGCTGCTGTTCTCGCTGCCGGGATGGGTGATTGCCCTGTCGTTTCTGGTCAGCCTGTTCGCGGCGGCGGTGGGGACGCTGAACGTGATCCGACGGGCCGTCAGGCTGCCTCCCGCCGAGGCGATGCGTCCCGAGCCCCCCGCCTCCTACCGCCCCACGCTGGTTGAGCGGATCGGGTTCTCCAGTTGGCTGTCGCAACCGGCCCGGATGATCATCCGGCACATCGAACGCCGCCCGGTGAAGTCGCTGCTGTCGATCGCCGGGCTGGCGGTGTCGGTCGCCGTGCAGATGCTGGGGCGATTTCCCGCCGATTCGCTCAATCACCTCGTGCAGGTGCAGTTCGACGTGGTCGAGCGGCAGGATCTACGGATCAATCTCTACGAAAGTGCGTCATGGCGGGGGGTCCACGAACTCGAGCACTTGCCGGGAGTGCTGAAGGTCGAACCGCGGAAACTGGTGGTGGCCCGTATCCTCTCGGGACAGATCCAGCGCCGCACGCTGATCCAGGGACTCCCCGCCGACTCCTCCATGTCAAACCTCATTGACGAACGGGGGTACACCATCCCCCTCCCTGACGAGGGGTTGGTGATCAATTCGAAGTTGGCTGACGTGCTGCGCGTACGGGTGGGAGACCTGCTGACCATCCAGTTTCTTCAGGGAACCCGGCAGACGGTGCAGGTGCCTGTGCGGGAACTGATCACCGAGAACCTAGGGACCTTCGCCTACATGAACCTGCGGGCGCTCAACCGCCTGATGCGCGAGGGGAATTCCTTCTCGGATGTGAATGTGGCCTTCGACCCCCGCTACGAGAAGCCCATGTACGACAAGATCAAACAGATGCCCGGTGCGGCTGCGGTGTCGATCAAGAGCATTGCCATCGCCAACTTCCGGCACACCGTGATGGACAACATGCTGCACATGCAGTTCTTCAACGTGATCTTCGCCTGCATCATCGCGTTTGGGGTGGTCTACAACACGGCCCGTATTGCCCTCTCGGAACGGGGGCGCGAGCTGGCCAGCCTGCGGGTGCTGGGGCTGACTCGGGGAGAGATCAGCTTCATCCTGCTGGGCGAACTGGCGGTGTTGACCCTCGCGGCCATCCCGCTGGGGATTGCGTTGGGACTGGGGCTGGCCCGGATGGTTTGTTATTTCCTCGACTCCGAGATGTACCGCATTCCCTTCGTGCTGACCCCGCGCACGATCGGCATCTCGGTGTTGATGGTGTTGGTCTCGGCGATCATCTCGGGGTTGGTGGTGCGCCGCCAGCTCGACCGCCTCGACCTGATTGCCGTTCTCAAGACTCGGGAGTAGTCCCATCGTGCTGAAACGCTGGATCAAGAGATTCCTGGGGCTGTTGCTGCTGGGGGGGCTGGCGGGGGGACTGGTGTATTCGTTCCTCCCCAAACCCGTTCCCGTCGATCTGTCGACCGTCACCCGCGGACCCCTGCAGGTGACGGTCGACGAAGATGGCCGCACGCGCATCCGCGATCGCTATATCGTCTCGGCCCCCCTGGCGGGGAAGCTGGGGCGCATCCGCATGAAGCCCGGTGCGCACGTGCAGCCGGGCGATTTGCTGACCACCATCGAACCCTCGGATCCCGCCCTGCTCGATCCCCGGGCGGTGGCGCAGGCCGAGGCCCGGGTGAAGGGTGCCCGCAGCGCGGTCGAGCGGGCGAACTCGTCCCTCGAGGCGGCCAAGGTTTCGCTCGATCATGCCGAGTCGGAATACGCCCGCGCGGTCGAGCTCTACCGCAAGAAGGCGATCTCCCCGACCGACTACGAGCTGAAGGTGATGCTGCAGCGGACGCAGACCGAAGAATACCGCGTCGCCCGGCACAGCAAGGAAATCAGCGAATTCGAACTGGAACAGGCCGAGGCGGCCCTGCTGCGCACGCGGCCCAACTCGGCCAGCGACATGCCCGATGGTGAGTTTTTGTTTTCCCTGCGCGCACCGCCAGTCACTGTGCCGGGGGGTACGTTCCAGGTCTTGCGGGTGATGCAAGAGAGCGAGGCGGTGGTGACCCCCGGACAAAACCTGCTCGAACTGGGGGACCCCAGCGATCTGGAAGTCGAGGTCGATGTGCTCTCGGCCGACGCGGTGAAGATTGTGCCCGGAGCACGGGTCTCGCTCGAGCAATGGGGGGGAGATCAACCGCTGGAGGGTCGGGTGCGACTGGTCGAGCCGTCGGGGTTCCTGAAGATCTCGGCCCTGGGGGTCGAAGAGCAGCGGGTGAACGTGATTGTCGACTTTCCCGACCGGACCCTCGTTCCCAAGACGTTGGGAGATCAGTTCCGGGTCGAGGCCCGGATCTCCGTCTGGGAGGGGGCCGATGTGTTGCAGGTGCCGATGAGCGCACTGTTCCGCCGGGGTGACTCGTGGGCGATGTTTCGGGTGATCGAGGGGCGGGCCGTGGAAACACCAATCAAGATCGGCCATCAGAACGGGCGGTTCGCCGAAGTGCTGGAGGGGCTCTCGGAAGCGGACACCGTCATCATTCACCCGGGAGACCAGGTGAGCGACGGGAAACTGGTGCAGCCGCGGGTGTAATGCTTGTGGACGCGGAGGGCAGACGGCCGATTGGGCCGTGGATCAACATCCAGTTCGCGCAAAAAAACAAGCGAACCATGCTGCGATTTCGGATGTCTGATTGACATACCCGACACGAATCGACCCGCCGTCACGCGAGTGAGGCGGTGCGATCGAGCCGGGTGGCCAACAATCACACGACCCTTGAGGGAGCCTGATGCGAAACACAGTTTGACTGCCCGGTTGGAATCCATGTTTTGACAACAAGGGGTGTGGGTTCGAATCCCACCAGCCACCCTGATTTTCAGGAGGGCTGTAGTTCAAATGGAAGAACATTGTCTGACCAAACCCTCGTCATACTGTGGAGTTCGCTCCCTCACACCTTCTGCCACGGTCAGCCGACAGAGGCTGACCACCTCGCATCCCGTCACGGCCCTGCATCAACCCGCACGGCGTGACGCCGCGAAAGATGGAATGACTGCCTGTTCGGAGTCCATTTTTCAAAAAAAACCTCTGACCAACAACCTCGTCATTCCGTTTCACTCCTTTTGCCCGGAGCGTCGCAACATCAACCCGGTGAGACCACGGCTGCCCGGCGTTCCCGCGCGGGGAGCGCCCCCGTGGAGTATGACAACCCCCCATGAACACCTTATTTCCTCACAAAACTCTGGGACCCATGGAATGACTGACTGATCGGAGTCCATTCTTTAAAATGACACCTCTGATCAAATTCCTCGTCACTCCATTGCTTTCCTCTTGGCTGCCGGGATTTCGCAACGACTCCCGGTCGGCCCGCGGCAAACCGGCGCCTCACGCAGAGGTCCGGCGGCAAGCGTGATCTCCGGCCGGCACGGACCGGCCAATTTTCTGTATCGCCCCTCTCTGGAAGGAATCCGCCCTGGCCGTGTGGCCACGGCGGGTTGTTGTGGTCGGCTCGACTGGCGATCGCCTGAAGGTCCGTACCGAACGTTCGTTCGGGATGGTCCCGTGGGCGACGACCATTCCTTCGTCGAGCCCTGTTCATCGGAGGCCCTGTTACATGGCCAACCAGACGCTGTTCACAAGCATCACGGCCCGCCCTCCCCAGGCGACCGCCCGCAACGAGGCCGGGGGACCGGCGTATCAGCGGGAACCCCGGCACGCCCTCGCGCAGTTCGCCGCGACGGGATGCTTCAACGGTACGTTCTACACCGACGGCGAGGCCCAGCTCGGGACGCTGCGGTCGCTGATCGCCCAGGTCGACGACAACGTGTTCCTGGCGAAGCTGGCGGTCTACAGCCGCGAGCGGGCGCTCCTGAAGGACATGCCCGCGGCGCTGGTCGCCACGCTGGCGTCCCGTGATCCGGCTTTGTTCCAGCAGATCTTCGACCGCGTGATCGACAATGGCCGGGTTCTGCGCACGCTGCTGCAGATGATCCGCTCGGGTCAGTTCGGGAAGAAGAGCCTGTCCGGTTCGCCGCAGCGCGCGTTCCAGCGCTGGTTGAACTCGGCGTCGGTGGAGAAGCTGGTCTCCGCGTCAATTGGCGACAAGCCCAGCCTGCGGGACGTCTTGCGGCTGGCCCGGCCCACTCCGGTCGACAACAGCCGACGCGCGCTGTTCGGCTGGTTGACCGACCGGGAGCCGGCGAAGTGGGCTCCCGCGACGCAGGCCGATCTGCCCGAGCAGGTCCGGTTGCTGGCGGCGTTCCGCGCCGCCGAGACGGCCGAGCAGCAGGTTCGGCTGCTGGAGACGCTGAACGCCCGGTGGGACCTGCTGGCCGACACGGCCAAGGGTCCTGCCGTGTGGAAGGTGATCGCCCGCAAGATGGGTCCGCAGGCACTGCGGATGAATCTGAACACACTGCACCGGCACGGTGTGTTCGAGGACCCCGCGATGGTGGACGAAGTGGCCGCGCGGCTGCAGGACAAGGACGAGATCCGGCGTTCGCGCCAGTTCCCGTACCAGTACTTCTCGGCCTATCTGAACGTGTCGGATGAGATTCCGCAGAAGATCAAGCGGGCGCTGCATGAGGCGGCCGAAATCGCCTGTGGAAACGTTCCCGAGTTGCCCGGTCCGGTGGTGATTGGTCTCGACACGTCCGGATCGATGAGTTCCCCCATCACGGGACACCGTGGTGCCGGGAGCACGTCGCGGATGCGGTGTGTCGACGTCGCGGCCCTCGTGGCGGCGGCGCTGCTGCGGCGCAATCCCGACAGCCTGCTGGTTCCGTTCGACACGCGGGCCTATGAGGCGCGGTTCGACGCTTCCGACTCCATCCTGAGCCTGGCCGAACGCCTGGCGAAGTATGGTGGGGGTGGAACGGACTGTTCGTTGCCAATCACCGTGGCGAAGCAGTCCCACCGCAAGCTGGCCGGTGTCGTCCTGGTGAGCGACAGCGAGAGCTGGGTTTATCAGGGATGGCCCCACCAGTACGGAGCCAACGGTTCGACCGGGGTGATGACGGAGTGGGAGCAGTTCCTGAAGAACCAGTTCCAGCTGCGGGGTGCGGAGATCCCCAGCCCGAAGCTGATCTGCATTGACCTGCAGCCGTACAGCACCATGCAGGCTCCCGAGCGTCCGGACATCCTGAACGTCGGAGGCTTCAGTGACTCGGTGTTCGAGGTGATTGGGTCGTTCCTCCAGAGCGACGCCGGCCGCTTCGTCGCCGCAGTCGAGGCGATGACGCTGTAAAGTCTGCCACCAGAATTCACCCCCGGTCGGGACGATCCCGTCCCGGGGGTGTTTTTGTTGCACGGCGCTTCCCCAGGAGACGAAGCACGCCGATCAGAGAGGCGATCCCCACCAGGACGTAGATGACTCTCCACAACCATTGGGTCGTGCGATCCAGCGGCTCGAAGGTCGCCAGGAATCCGAACAGGCAAAACAGCAGCACCCCCAGCAGCAGCACGGTCTCAATCAGCCGTGTCAAGAGGGTCATCTCCGCCTCCGTTCACTCCGCCAGTTCGGTTCGCGCTGCGTCCGAGGCACTGATTCATCCCTGGCTGCGGCCTCGACCAGGGGCCAACTTACGGCTGTTTCTTCGCCCGGGCCGCCGCCTCGGCCAGAACTCCCTCGGGGTCGTCGACAAACGCCTCGCGGCAGCCGGTGCAGCAGACCCAGTACTTGTTTCCTTTGTGCTCGACCTGAATGGTTCCCAACCCGCCGGTGACGATGCACTCGCGCCCGGTCACCCCCTCTTCGGCCAGCCTGGTGCCGGCGCGCGTGTAGCCCACCTCGGCCACGCGGGTGAACTGCGTCCCCCGCGGGGTGCGGGTCTGGTACAGCAGCAGTGTCCGCTTGTCGTTCAGCAGCGTCAGGGTCACTTGATGGACGGTCTGATCCTCGGCCTTCGATTCCATCACCAGCCGGTTCCCCGTCCGGACTCCCGTCATCCTCCGGACCTCGTCGTCGGCCAGCTTCCCCTCCAGCACATACTCTTTTTTGTCGGGATCAAACCCGAGCCGGGCCGACTGCAACTGCTTCCCCCCGGCAAACTCGACGCAGAGCGCCGGGCCCTGTTCCCCCTTCAAATCCCAGACCCACTCGGCCGTCTCGCTCCAGGCACCGACGTTCGAACCGCGCTTGGGCTGGCCCACGCCACGCCAGCCTCCCACCAGCGATTGGAACGGCTCGAGCGCCGCACGCTGGGTTTGCCGCGTCTCGGCTGCCGACCCCGTGGGCTGTTCTTGGGACGACGCGAGACGAGCCAGCGTGCAGGTCAACCAGAGTGTGGAGAGCACCAGTCCCCCCACCTTCGGCAACCGGGGGGCCGGGATCGAACGAGCCAAGTGAGACATGCGGCGGTTCCGACGCAGGGGGCAGGAATCGGAGTGGGCTGCGACGGACCAGCCCGACCGATCAAGGTTCGGCTGGGTCGACAACCCCGGTTGACCGGGTGACTTATTGAGGGACACCGACGGGTTCGGGCTGTTCCGCTTCGACCGGTTCGTCGACAGGTGGGGGATTGTCCCCCGCGTTGTCGCCAGCGGGGGAAGGCTGTGTAGCGGTTTCGCCCGTGGGAGTTGCCGGGTGCGAGCCGGAAGCCGCCTCGTTGTCGGCCGCTGTCCCCGGTTCCCCGATCGTTTGCAGAATCGCAACCACCGCATCGTCATCGAAGTCATCGACCGGGGCGGCGATGGTGACCAGCACCAGTCCCTTGTTCAGCGGGACGAAACCCATCACCTGCCGCAGCTTGACTCCATTCTTGGTGAGCGTGCCGAACTGGAAAGGAACCTTTTGCCCGGCCACTTCGATCTCACGGACTTCGGTCTCGCTGAGGTCCGCTCCCTGCATTCCCATCTGCTGCTTCATTTGACTGAGCATCTGATCGCGCTGGGCGGGATCGGCGGAATTCATACCCATGTTGTTTTCCATGAGCATCGCCATCGCCTGGGGGCTGTCGGTGCGGTTGTAGATCGCCATCCGCATTCCCAGCATGGGGAGCTGCAAGCCCATTTGAGGACGGTATTCCTCGGGAAGTTGGATGGAAGCGATCTCCCGAGCCAGTGTTTCCACCTCCACCGGGTTGGTCACCTGGGCCTGTTCGACGGTCCGCTTGAGCCAGACGCCTGCCCCAAACAGGCCGCCGCAACACAGCAGCAGCGCCACCCCGCCTACCCCCAGCATCACCAGCACTACCTTGGCGGTCGTGCTCATTCCCTTCTTGGGTGCGATCTCTTCTTCAAACACGGGTTGATCATTCGACATGAGCGCAGACTCGCGAAAAAAACCGGAGAGCCGGGCCGGAGGTGGGGCCCGCAGACCAACACATGACGGAATCCCGGTTCGTCCTGATCACGACCGAAGGCCTTGGCAAGCCGCCGGGATGGACGGATCGAATTCCACGATCTGGGGAAGTTGGCGGTACTGTCGATTGTAGTCGAGGCCATATCCCACGACGAAGACGTCGGGTATTTCGCGGATGTACTCATCAGGTAAGAACCCGGCCCGGGTGCGGTCCCGTTTCCACAACAGCACGGCGGTCCGCACCGAGAGCGCTCGCCAACCCCGGGCCAGCTCTGTCACCGCCTGCAGAGTCGCGCCGGTGTCGAGGATGTCATCCAGCAGCAACAGGTGTCGGCCCCGCACCGGGGGAACGTGCCCCACTTCGACACGCACCGCGCCGGCGGTGGTGGCCTCTCCCCGGTAGGCCGAGACCCGCAACGTGTCGTACTCGACCGGGATCCGCAGCTCGCGAACCAGATCGGCCAGAAACAGCAGGCTGCCGTTGAGCAGACCCACGATCGTCACGGGCTGACCCTGGTAATGAGCCTCGAGGCGGCGGGCCAAACTCGCGATTCCCGTCCGCAGTTCGTCGGCAGAGATCACGGTGCGCATGCGGGACCAGGCTGGCGGAAGTGTCGGGAACAATCGACAGAATCAGAATAGCCAGTCCACCAACGCGGGGGAAAGTCGGCGCTTCCCCGGGGCGGCTGGTTTTGCCAGCGGAGCCGCTCGGCTAAGATCGGTCTGGTTTGATACGTTCACCCCCGGGAGACCGCATGGCACCCTGGCTGTTGGCTGACGCGAGTACGGCCTCTGTTGCGGGAGGCTTGCGCCTGCTGGACTACGGCATGGTGGTGGCCTATCTCTTCGCCACCGCCGCCATCGTGGTCTGGTCGGCCCGCCGGCAGAAAGACACCGAGACCTTTTTCCTCGGCAATCGTCAGATGCCCTGGCTGGCGGTGGGGCTGTCGATCATGGCGACCCTGCTCTCGTCCATCAGCTATCTGGGCCTGACGGGCGAGATGGTGAAGAACGGCGTCAGTGTGTTCGGCACGTATCTGGGCTGGCCACTGGCGATGCTGATGGTCATTCCGCTGTTCATCCCGTTCTTTATGCGGCTGCGGTTGACCAGTGCCTACAGCTATCTCGAGTTGCGGTTCAACCCCTTCGCCCGCCGGCTGGGGAGCGCGCTGTTTTTCCTGCTGCGCCTCGGCTGGATTTCGATGGTCATGTACAGCGGCTCGCTGGCCCTCTCGGCCATGGCAGGCTGGAACATCTATTCTGTGATCATCGTGCTGGGTCTGGCCGCCACGCTGTACGCGTTCTTCGGCGGGTTCGAGGCAGTCATCTGGACCGACGTGCTGCAGGCACTGATGCTGTTTGGCGGGGCGCTGGGAATTGTTGTGTTTGTCTGGCTGACCACGGGAGACAGCCCGGTTGGCTGGTGGCAGACCGCCTCGACCATCGACACCGCCCATACCCGCCCTCCCTGGTTCAGCCTCGATCCCCGCGTGCGGATGACGATTGGCACCGTGGCGATCAACGGTTTTTTCTGGCAGATCTGCACGCACGCCTCGGATCAGGTGGTGCTGCAGCGCTACAGCTCGACCAGCAGTGCCTACGCCGCCACCCGCAGCTACATTGTCAACATGCTGTCGTCGCTGTCGATCGGCCTGTTGCTGGGGCTGTCGGGTTTGGCCCTGCTGCACTACTACACCGCCCGGCCCGAACGGCTGGCGGAAGGGATGTCGGCCCGCGACGCCGGCGACAAACTGATGCCCTACTTCTACTCCCACGAACTGCCGCTGGGATGTGCCGGGCTGATCTTGGCCAACTTTCTCTGCGACGCGATGCAGACCCTGGTGGCCGGCGTGAACAGCATCGCGGCAGTCGCCATTGCCGACTTCGTTCCCGACCAGCCGGGAGACCGGGAGGCGGCGGCTCGGCAGTTGTCCATGGCCCGCTGGCTGACCGTGTTCCTGGGGCTGGTCTGCATCGGGTTCGCCCTGGTGATTGCCATTGTCTCGCGCGAATATGAGTTCAACATTGTCGACCTCATGCCCCGGGCGTTCAACCTGTTCCTCGGCCCTCTGGCAGCGTTGTTCTTCATCGGGATGTTCGTCCCCCGCGCGACCGCGCGCTCGGCCATCCCGGCCGTGCTTTTCTGCCTGGTGGTCTCGATCGTGTGGAGCTATTGGAAACCGTTGACGGGCGCGGCCGACCATCTTTCTCCCTACTGGGCGATTGTCGTTCCCTGTGTGGTGGGGGTATCGCTGGCGATTCTGCTCTCGCTGTTACTGGGAGAACCGTCCGAGCATCCGGGCCGCCAGTACTGCTGGCGCGAGGTAATGCGGTGCCCGGTCGATCCTCCGCCCCCCCAGCGCGTCGGCTGAGGCCGTTCGCAACGCCGAGTGTCCCGCCGCTCGGGTCGCGCTATTTCGAGTGGCACGATCCCGGTGCGGGGCGTGCGATCCCCGTACGCCTCAACCGGTTCCCAGCCTGTCCGAATACCGGTCCACCAGCGATGCATGTTATGCTGCGGATGGCAACTGCCGTTGCGTCCCCGCCCCCTCCAATTTGCTGAAGCCCACCTCCCCGCATGCCCACCGCGCCCCTTCCCGAAACACCGGTCGCCGCCACTGGGGAACACAGCGTGGGGTTTCTCGATATTGGCACGAACTCGATCCGGCTGTTGCTGGTGCGGTTCTATCCCAATCACTCGTTCGCCGTGTTGACCGAGCAGAAGGAAACAGTGCGCCTCGGGGAGGGAGAGTTCCGCAAGAACCGACTGCAACCCGACGCGATGCGCCGGGCGAGCCTGGTGTGCGCGAAGTTCGCCGAGATCGCCCGGTCGCGGGGAGCCGAACGGATCATCGCCGTCGCCACTTCTGCTACCCGCGACGCCGAGAACCGCGCGGTGTTTGTGAGACACCTGAGGCGGATTGCCGGGATTGATGTACGGGTGATCTCGGGGAAAGAAGAAGCCCGTCTCATTTATCTGGGGGTCTCCAGCGGGGCCAACCTGGGATCGAAGCAGACGCTGTTCATCGACATCGGTGGCGGAAGCACCGAGACCATCATCGGTGACCAGACGCAGTACCGGTTTCTCGACTCGTTGAAACTGGGCGCGATCCGGCTGACAAGCATGTTCTTCCGCCGGGATGACAACGGCCCTGTCTCGGCCAAAAAGTACGCCCGTCTTCAGCGATACGTGCGGACGCGGTCAGTGCGCACGCTGCAGCGGTTGCGACAGTTTCCCATCGAGCAGGCGATTGCCAGTTCTGGCACGGCGTGCAACCTGGCTGAGATCACCGCGCGGATGATTAACAAACGGGGCCTGCAGAAGGGAGATGTCATTACCCGGAGTCAGTTGCGCGAGACGATCAGGCTGCTCTGCTCGTTGCCGCTCGAGCGGCGGCGCGAGGTACCCGGAATCAACCCCGAGCGGGCTGACATTATTGTGGCGGGTGCCGCCGTACTGGAAACTCTGCTCGAAGAACTCAACATTCCCGAGTTCCAACTGTCGGACCGGGGGCTGCGCGAAGGATTGCCAATTGACTGGCTGCAACGCTCGGACGACGCCCCCCTCTTTCAGATGGTCTCCTTTCGTGAGCGCAGTGTGCTCGAGCTGGGTCGGCGCTGCAACTTCGATGAGGCTCACGCCCGCCACGTCGCCAATCTGGCGTGGCAACTGTTCGACTCGGCGCGGCAATCGGGAATCCACGAGGCCGGAGACTGGGAGCGTGAATTGCTCGAACACGCAGCTCTGTTACATGACATCGGCGGCTTCCTCAGCTACTCGCAGCACCGTGTGCACTCGTACTACTTCATCCGGAACGCTGACCTGTTGGGTTTTGATCAGACCGAACTGACCATCATCGCGACGACCGTGCTGTTTCATCACAAGGCGTTTCCGCGCATGAAACATCCCGAGTACGCGATGCTTGACAAGGCGGCTCGTGAAACCGTCAAGGTGCTTTGCTCCTTCCTGCGGATTGCCGAGAGCCTCGACCGCAGCCACTTGCAGTCGGTCGCGCGTGCCCGTTTCCGGCCCATCGATTCCAAAGCGGTGTTGCTGGAACTGACCCCCGCCCGCGACTGTCACCTGGAGCTTTGGGAGGTGCGCAACCATGCCAAGTCGTTCGAGAAAGCTTTCGAACGTCCTCTGCAGATTCGGGTGATCGACCCCAGCTGACGGTGCCGCGATAGATGCTCGTCGGAGTGAGACCCAATCGGCCCCACGGTGGTTCCGTACCCTTTGTACCAGCGGACCAGGTATTCGCGGGCAGACGGGATGGGTGGGAAAGATGGGTTGTCAGAAATTCCTAGTGACGCCCCTGACCAGCCATGGTAATCTTCCCCCCCGTTTCCTGTCCGGCGGTTGTCGGTCCCATTCTCTGTTCCGCGCATCATGCCCTGTTGCCGTGCTCTCGGAGTGCTGCTGGGTCTGTTGGCTCTCGCCGGTTGTGCCGCGCGCGGGAACCTTGAAGCCCTCGAGTCGGAATTGCGCCAGCAGGAAGACCTCCGGGTGGCTCTGGAAGACCGGATGTCGCGACTCGAGTCCGAACTGCGGGTCGCCCAGTCTGATGCCGACAGCCTGCGGTCACAACTGGCCAAGTCAGGACGACAGACCCTCACCATGGAGCAATCGCAGGCGCTCCATCGCGCCTCGAAGCTGACCCTGCATTCGTTGATGACCGGCGGCTGGGACAGTGACCCCGCTCCGGGCGACGAGGGACTGACTGTGCTGCTCTCGCCGGTCGACGAACATGGTGACCTGGTCAAGTTGGGGGGTGACATCGAATTGGAACTGCTTGACCTTTCGCAATCGGGCGAGCGGCAGCAACTGGGATCCTGGTCGATTCCCCGCGATGAGGTGGCTGACCTCTGGCACAAGGGACTTTTGGGGTCGGGCTTTCTCGTCCGGGTTCCGTGGCAGTCGATTCCCCAGAGCGAACGGCTGACGGTGGTGGCCCGGTTGAAGACGGTCGATGGCCGCAAGTTCGACGCCACGCACCAGGTGGTTGTTACTCCCCCAGCGGGATCACTGGCAGAGGGTCTCCGGGATTCCGAACCGGTTCAATACAAATTGCGAGTGGAATCGATTTCGCTTCCCAATCGCATGGCTCCCCTGAATGAGGATGAAGTGGCTGCCGACAACGCCGCTGAGTCAGACCCTGCGTCCGAAACAGTCGAGGAGGAAGGTCCGGAAGAAGGTTCAACGGGGGATGATCCGCAGTCGGAAGATCAGCCATCGAAGGAACGATTGCTGGAGGAGCGATTGGTGCCTCCTCCGGTGGAGCCCGGGGACGCGGTGCCGGTGCCGTCTGAGGTCTCGCGTTCCACTTCGCCGTCGTCCTCCCGGCGCGGACCGAAGGACCAAGAGCCGTCGGGAAAGGCTCCGATTGGCTTGTGGCGGAGTACCCCGGCAACTGTTCGTTCGAAAGCCCGTTCCCCCGCTGTGGTGAAGCCGACTGGTTTGCCACCCGGCGCACCCGCGGACCGGGGAATCCTCGAGAGTGACTCGTACCAGCGCGACAATTCCAAAGTCCGTCGCTAGGCGGTTTCGCCCCGAGTGGGGCTGGCCTGTCAAACTGTCAGGCATCCCGCGGGCAGTCTCTCCACTGCCGGGATTGCAGCGCCGACACAAATCGCGAATCTGTTATCATTTTCTGTTGTGATTCCTCGTGTCCGGTTGTCTCTCTGTCCAATCCATGGCTGCGTCGTCTGGTGTTCCGGCTGCGGTCTCCCAGCGGTCGTTCCCTCTCTGCCCGCGTGAAGTGGGACTGGCGGGAATAGTCACCCTGTTGGGGATCGCGTTGCGCTGGGGGGCGTTGTCGCAGGTTACCCTGGCCCATTTCGATGAGGGGATTTACGCCTCCAACGTCTGGTTTGGGTCCGAGAGCGACTATGCCTACCCGGCGCGGCACCTGTATGCCCCGCCGTTGGTTCCGGCCCTCATTGAGCTGTCGATTTCACTGGGTGGGGCGACCGGGAGTGCCCCCCTGTTGCCTGGGCTGATCTGCGGTTGTCTGCTGGTTCCTCTTGTCTGGTGGGTGGGGCGGCAGTGGTTTGGCCCAGCGGCGGGTTTGATTGCCGGAACTCTGGCGGCCTTGTCTGGGCCCCACGCCTACTTCTCTCGCACCGCGCTTACCGATGCCCCCCTTTGTCTGTTTCTGACAGCGGCAGTCTACCTTGGGGGGGAATGGATCCAACGGGGAGGGAGTCGACGGTGGTTGGCGGCGGCTACGTGTGCCGCCCTGTCCTGGTGGACCAAGTACAACGGTTGGCTCCCGCTGGCCATCTGGAGCTCGGCCGTGGTTCCCTGGCTGCTGTTTCGCCTTGGTGGAATGGTTGCCTGGGGGGCTGTCAATCACGTTTCACGTGAAACAGCTGGCGTTCTTGACGGTTCGGCAAGACGGGCCGGTCGGGGTGACTCGGTGGTTGGTCAGGTTCCTGAGGGGGGTAATCCGCAGGAGAAATCCTCCAATCTGGCTCAGCCGGGCTGGGGGGTTGTTCTGAAGCCGGTGTCCCGGACGATTGTGGCGACAGGAGTGGCGCCCGTTTCACGTGAAACGAATTCTGAAGTCCCTCCAGCACTGGGCGTTTCACGTGAAACAGTCAGCCTTGGCGGTACAGACTCTCCTCGGGCCCGATCTGTTTCACGTGAAACGGGTCCCAAAACCCCCGCCGGGGATGCAACGTCCCCTCTGGGCACCACTGACATAGCGCCTCATCCAGGCAATCTTGCATTTCCCCGGGCGCAACTCGCTGATCCGGCTCCCGTTTCTTCGTCCGCTCCTCTGACCTTCCGGTCAGAGGTCTCTGTCCCCACAGGCCTGCCGGACTCCGTTTCACGTGGAACGGCTCAGCCTTCGACTCCGGCAGCAGCCCCCACGACCGATTCCGACCCGACTACCGCGGGCGATGGGTGCGGTCAGCCTGCTCCCAAGGGATCCGAAGGTTCGAGGAATGCTGGAATCGCTGTGGCGCTTCCCTCCGTCCAAGACGGCTTGGGTTGGAAGGGCGAACCGACAGGGGCGGGTACCTCACAAACTCCTTCACCCGCGATCAACCTGGCTCGCGTTTCACGTGAAACCACCGCGACTCCGCCAACCTGCTCCTCAGGGCCAGCCTCCAGGGAGTGCGAGTTGGCACCGGCTGCGGCCGCCCAGAGTCACAAGGAGTTTCCTCACGAGGACAAAGCGATTCAGCCCGCCCCCATTGCGCCCCCTGGGAATGGCGTGGGACTCGAATCGGCTGACAGTGCTGGTTCTCGAATTTCGGAAGCTTCGTCTTCAAGAGCCGCTGCCGAGGTCCCTCCCTCGCGGTTCACCCGTTTGGGCTACGGCTTCGTTTCACGTGAAACCAGCAATTCACCCGCTGTAGGGCGCGTGGTCGGTCGGGTGTTTCTCTTGTTGACTCTGGCGATCGGACTCTGGCTCCCCTGCCTGTGGGGGTTGGAGTCGCTGGGCGGTTATCGCGTTGTGGCGGCCAACCACCGCAGATACCTGGTGGGATGGTCGGGTATGATGTCCAGCGTTGTGCGCCAATTCGAAGCGCTGATGTTTCTGGAAGATTTCCCCAGTCGCTTTGCCTGGCTGTTGGGGTTGTCCCTGCTCTGGATAAATTCCCCCCGGCGTACCGTCCCAGTCTGGGGTTGGTCAATCCTGGCGGCTGGGGGACTCTGTTTCGGCACACTTCCCATCACGTTCCTGGTTGCCATCGCGCTGCTGGTGTGTCTGGTTCGACCGGCGGGCCGGTCGCGATGGGGAGAGCTTCCGATCTGGCTGCTCTTGGCCTGGTGGCTCTCGTTGACCCTTGCGACGCCCGGTTACACCCCTTACCCCCGTCTTACGTTGCCTTGGCTGGTGGCCAGTTGGCTCGTAGCAGGAGCCTGGGTGGCAGGCTGGTTGGTGTCCGAGACAGAAAGCCAAAAACCATCCCGGGCAGATTCTCGGCCGGGGCCGGGCAGATGGGGGGCCTTGGGCCTGCTGCTGTTGGGGGCTGTGGCGTCGAGTCGTGCCTGGCAGCGGGACTGGCTGATCGGCCATCCGCAGATGGGATTGGCCGAGGGAGCCCGGCAAGTCGTTGAGGCGATCCAGCAGAGCTTGGCGATCTCACACAAACAGCCGATCGATGCCTTGATCTACGTCCATGCCGAGCCGGCCTTGGTATTCCATCTGCGGGCGTGTGGACTGCCCGTGGTGCAGCCCGTCCAGGACCTTGAGTTCACCCGGAAGCCAGGGGTGGACCTCGCCCCCACGTTTATCATCGTAGGAGATCGCAGCCAACGTGAACCAGGCTTCGAGGGACCAACGGCAGGCGATGCGCGATGGCGACCGGTGGCCCAACTGGAGTTGGCGGTTCCCCCGTTGGTCTGGCTGGATGAGGCGTGGCAGTCGGTGGCCGACGGCGGACTTGACCGACCGTACCACTTGGAAGTCTGGCGGGTTGGCTCGGCGCCCAATCCCTAGGAGCTGCCCCAGGGGAAACGAGTTGGCCTGGCTCGGCGGTCAGCAGTTGGCCTGAGGCGATCGGCCCCTGCGGGTTGGTGTCTGGCAAAGCGTTTCTGCGAAAGTAGCCGGTAGCGAGCTGACAGGCACCGTCGGTCCAGTCCGTCGCTCGGCCCCGAGGGCAGTCAATCGTGCTGGCAGGACGACCACCGCGAGACGGGAGAGAAGGCCTTGCCAGGGCCAATTCATCTTGCCCGATCTTCCAGCCTGGGGATAGTCTTCCCACGCTCGCGGGGATTCTCTGCCGTTCGACTGAAGCGCGGCTGGTCTGCGCGACGAAATGAAAGGGACTGGGCGCTCGCACTTTCACGCCCCTTGTTGATTGGATACCCGTCATGGAAGACGCACAGATGAACTTGCCAGAATCACACGATGCTCAGCTCGCCTCCCGTCGCCGTCTCGGCCGGGGGCTGAACGCTCTGTTGGGGGGAGGAGAGACTGCCTCGACCGAAGAGGCGATCGCCTCAGCCGGGGTGGCTTCGCTGGGTCCGCCGGCGTTGGCAGGGGGCAGTACCGAATACGTTCCGATACCTGTCGACAGTATTGCACGGAACCCCTACCAGCCCCGTACCGAGTTTGACAGCGAAGAGTTGGCCGAACTGGTACAGAGCATTGCCCAGCATGGGGTGCTGCAACCGCTGCTGGTGCGGAAGGTAGCCGAAGGGTGGCAACTGATCGCTGGCGAGCGGAGACTGTTGGCGTCGCGTCGCGTGGGCTTGGCTGAGGTTCCCTGCCGGGTCGTCGAGATGGACGACAAATCGGTCTGCGAAGTAGCGATTGTTGAAAATGTGCAGCGGGCCGATCTGAACGATCTGGAAAAGGCCACTGCCTTCCAGGGCTATCTCGACAGGTTCGGCGGGTCGATTGAAGAACTGGCCCGCAAGATGGGGAAAGACCGGTCGACCATCAGCAACTGCCTGCGGTTGTTGGAACTGCCCGAACCGGTCAAGCAGGCGTTGGGACGTGGGGCGATCTCAGCAGGTCACGCCCGGGCGCTGCTGCCGCTGGAGGTCGAGTCCCACCAGGTCGATTTGTGTGCCCAGATCGAGGCCGAGAGCCTGAGTGTGAGGCGGACCGAGGAACTGGTCCGCGAGAAGCTTCTCTCGGGCGACGTGCTTCCCTTCGCAGCCGCCGCCGGCGGCGGAACCAAGTCCAAAGGACGTTCGCGGGGAGGCTCGATTGGGGGGGCCCATATCCGCGACCTCGAACGTCAACTCCGTGACGCCCTGGGGACCAAGGTCGAGATCAGCCTTAAGGCGAAGCAGGCGGGGAAGCTGATGGTCCACTTCGCGAATAACGAAGACTTCGAGCGGATCTGCCACTTCCTGAAAAAGGCAGGCTGAATTACGGCCCGCTCGGGTTGGCAGATCGACCCCGGTGGCCGACAATCAGATCCGGGGTCGGTTCTGCTACAGAAGCTGATCCGGCGGACGTGAAGGGATCGGTCTGCTCGAGGCTGATCCCGTGTGGCCGACCGGTGGATCGAGGCCGCTGTGTCGAGTCCGTCGGATTGCAGTGAGTTTGGAGCAGTGTTGGAGAGGTGGCGGTTTATGGGTTGGGATCCCGACTTGGTGCGGCAGGGGGTGGGTCATCTGCGCCGCCATGATCCTGTGCTGCGGACTGTGATCGATCAGGTCGGACCCTTCGCGCTGCGTTTGCAGGGGGCTCGGTTCCCGATGCTGGTGCGGTCGATCTTGTCGCAGCAGATCTCCGGCAAGGCGGCCCGCTCAATTGAGATCCGCCTGCGCGACCGACTTCGACCGCGTCGGGTCACTCCTGAGTCGATCCTCGAACTTACCCCCGACGAACTGCGGTCAGTCGGCGTCTCACCGCAGAAGGCCCGCTCGCTGCACGACCTGGCCAGCCGGGTCGCCGAAGGCGATGTCCATCTCGCTCGCATGGCCCGGATGACCGACGACGAGGTGATCGCCGACTTGATTCAGGTTCGGGGGATTGGAGTCTGGACGGCCCAGATGTTCCTGATGTTTTCACTCGGTCGGCCTGATGTGTTTCCCCACGACGACTTTGGCATTCGTTCGGCCCTCAAGCGGCTGCATGGTTTGCCCGATCTGCCTGACCGTCAGACTGCGCAGCAACTCGCCCGCCCGTGGCGGCCCTATGCCACCATCGCCAGTTGGTACTGCTGGCGAAGTCTCGAAGTGCCCGCCAAATCGGATTTGACTGATGTGTCATGATTAATCAAATGAGGTAGCTCGTCGGCCTCCTGTGGCCCGTCCCGCCTGTCCTTTGCCGGAGCACCTCTGGTTCGTGATGGATCTTGAAGACCTGCGCCGTTCGGGGCTGTTCGCCCATGTCGAATGGCATGCCGAAATCGGTTCAACCAACTCCCGGGCGCTCGAATTGGCCAGTAGCGACAGCCTGCCTACCCCCATCCTTGTTGGGGCCGACCTCCAGTCCGCCGGACGCGGACGGGGAGGAAACCGCTGGTGGTCGACCGAAGGAGCACTGACCTTTTCGCTGGTGCTCGATCCCACGCAGGATTTCCTCGGTCCCGATGTCCCCGCGCTGACTCCCGCTTATTGGCCCCGCCTGTCCCTGGTCGCGGCTCTCGCGTTGTGTCATGAACTCGACCGACTGCTGCCCGGGGCCACGGCTCAGCTCAAGTGGCCCAATGATGTGCATATCGCTGGTCGCAAGTTGGCCGGAATCCTCGTCGAGACTGTCCCGGGGGCGACCAGTACACCGCGACTGGTGTTGGGAATGGGGGTCAACGTGAACAATTCCCTGCGGGATGCTCCCTCGGAACTGCAAGAGTCCGCGTGCTCTCTGGTCGACATGATGGATGGCCCTTTGTACGAAGGCGTCTCTCTATCCGCACTCCACCCGGCCATTGATCGCTTGCGTGTGCTGTGCGGGTGGATGCGCGAGTTCACCGACCTCGCTCAGGGGCTGGCCCAGGACGATCCACTCCTCCCCGAAGGCTGGCGGCAGCGTTGCCCACTTGCGGGACGACAGGTCTCACTGCAGGCAGGGGATCGCACGGTGTCTGGACTCTGTCTCGGCATCGACGACTCGGGTGCCCTCCTGGTGGATTCTCCCACGGGGACCGAACGTTGCTTCGGGGGGGTAGTGGTCCGTGTGCAGGCGTAGCACTGGCCGGTGTCTGAGTTGGTCGATTGCCTCTACAATTGCGAATGTGGGCTGCTCTGCCGAAAGGCACTTCCCTGGCCCAGTTTGTCCTCGTTCGGACCTCGCATGATTCCCCTGTCGCTTGGTGGCAGTTCCCCGTCCCCGGTCGATCCCAACGCTGCCGCCGTGTTGTTGGTGACGCGTGACCTGATGATTGAATCGCGTGTTGCGGGCGCGGCGGCTGCCGCCGGTTTGCGGTTTCTGTCCGCTTCCGATCCCGGGCGGGCGATGTCGGTCGACGCTCCCCGGCTGCGGCTGGTGTTGGTTGATCTGCAACCTGGAATGACCGGTTTACGCACGGTGGTGGAACAGTTTCAGACCAGCCGGCAGATTCCGGTGGTGGCGTTTGGGTCCCATGTTGCCACAGCCCTGCTTGATGAGGCCCGCAGCACGGGTTGTCACGAGGTGCTCCCCCGCAGCCGATTGCACGCTGGGCTCGACGAACTCCTGCGGCACTATGCCCTGGAGTGTTGAAGACCTTGGGCTCCCCGGAAAGGGACGATTTCCCCATTCTTTGGGGTGAACTTTTGATCCACCCCAATCCCCGCGATCTGGTAGACTTCGGTCATCTGAGATGGTTTGGACATTCCCCGCCGGGTGATTCCATGCTTGGTCCTCTGCTGTCTGTGAAGAAATCCCGCCTCCATCGGCCTGTGGTGTGGGGCTGGATTTGGCTGGGACTGGGATTGTGCAGCGGAATCCTGTGGGGTGATATCCCGGTCCAAGCCCAGGTTGGAGGGGTGGCGTTTGATCCCCGGGGAGAGGTGCGGTTGGCCGAGCCTATCAGCGAGACTGAGCTCCTGGCAGCCCGGGCGGCCCTCCCTCCGCCCCCCGCTGCGATGTCCCGATCGTCACCACTCCGTGTGATTTCGCTGCGCCGGCTGGAAGCGGTCCTCGACCAGCGTCGGGCGGCAGACGGAAAACTCGACTGCGACCAGCTCCCCGGCGATCTGCGGTTTTTGGCGGGACTGCACCAGATCGACTGGGTTTTCTGCCAACGCGACACCAACGACATCTGGCTTATGGGGCAGGCTGGGGGGTGGGTGGCTGATGAGAACGGAAGGCCAGTCGCCACCGCAGGAGGACGTCCTGTCCTGGAACTGGATGATCTGCTGGTCGCGCTACGTTATGCGTTTCCCGATCGGCCGACCGACGATTTCATTGGCTGCTCCATCGATCCTACGAACGCTGGATTGGCGGCAGTTGAGCGTCTGTTGCGCCAAAACCGGCGGATGGAGGCCTCGCGGGCAAGCCCCGTCGCGCGAGCGCTCGAGCAGGCAGCTGGTCCGCAGGCGATCACCATCTTCGGCATCCCTCCCGAGACCCGGTTCGCCCAGAAGCTGGTCAGTGCCGACTACCGATTGAAGCGGTTGGCACTGGGACATGATCCTGCCCCGGTCGTCGCCTGGAAGTCTTTCCCCGACCTGTTGGCCCAGCGAGGGGCGATGGGACAAGTACCGCAACAGCGTTGGTGGTTCGCTCCCGCTCCGCGGGCGTTGCGGGTGTCAGAGGATCGGGAAACGTGGCGGATTGATCCTCAGCCACTTCAGGTGCAGACCGCCCGCCTTCTGGCCGATGGCGAACCAGGAACTCCTGCCAGCCTCGAGGCGACTCAATTCGCCGAGCTGGCCACAAGGCTGCTGCCGGATGTGGTGGCACGGCTGCCGGTCTTCGCCGATTTACAGAATCTCCTGGCTCTCGCTCTCGCGGCTGAAATCGTGCGGAACCGTGCCGAGGAATCAGACCGGGCGTGGCGACCCGGTCTACTGCTGGACTCGGCGCGGATCCAGACCCGTCAGGGGCCCATTCCCCGCCACACCCCCCCATTGGCTCAGGTGCGGCCGGGAAAGAAGGGGGCCTGGATCTGTACGGTCAGCGGCGGGGTGGAGTTGCGGCCTGAGAAGTTGTTGGCCGAGGCGGGCCCTTTGACCGACGAGGGTGTGATCCCCCGGCTGCCGGATCTCCCAGAACAGGTTACACAGTGGTGGTGGGATGTCCCGTCGGCTGCGACCCAGGTGAAGTGAACCACCACCAGCATGGTTGGCGGCTGGGAACACCGATGGAGACTGGTCCCTGACTGCCTGTGGGGTGATGGGAATGGTATTGTGATGTCCAGCTTGGCTGAGGGGGCGATTTCCCCGAACAGAATCTCGCCGACCCGAATCTGCCCAAGAGGGAAAGTCGCTCGATGCCCGAATACACAGCGGAACAGAAACAGGCGATTGAAGCCCGCGGGATCTCGGTGGCTTTGTCGGCGGGAGCCGGTTGCGGCAAGACCTTTGTCCTGACACAGAGGTTCCTGGCGCAGATTGCCCCGCCCGAGTTCATCCCGGGAAAGGGACGCCGTAAAATCCCGGATTCCCCCCTGGCCGAACTGAGTTCGGTTGTGGCAATCACCTTCACTGACCGGGCGGCCCGTGAGATGCGCGAGCGGGTCCGACGCACCTGTCGCGAGCGTCTTTCCACTTGCCCGAACGAACAGGTTGAGCACTGGCAGCGACTGGTTCGTGATGTCGATGCCGCTCGCATCAGTACGATCCACTCGTTCTGTATGCAATTGCTCCGATCCAATGCGGTGGAGTCTGGCATTGATCCGCAATCGCGGTTGTTTGACGAGACGACCGGAGCGGCATTTCTGTGGAATTCACTCGTACGGACCCTGCATGATCTGGTGGTCGAACACGACCCGGATGCCCTCGCATTGGTGCTGACCTTTCAATGGGAGGGGACCCTGCAGCGGCTGGCGAATCTCGTTCCCCAGCGGTATCGCCTGGAGGGGGGGGAGTGGAGGCAGATGTCGGCCGAGCAACTCTCGGCACACTGGCTGAAGATCTGGAATGCCGAGGTGGTCCCACGATTGATCCAGGAGTTTGTCGAGTCAGTTGCCGTGAAGTCGCTGCTGGAACTTCTGGAGGTAAATCAATCGACCAACGCGGTAATGGCCGAGCGCTGCGAGACATTGCGCAGCGGGCTGCCGCGTCTGGCAAAAGCCCGCGATTTGGAAGCCGAAGCGCGGCGACTCGCCGATGCGGCTGGAGTGAAGGGAGGCGGCAGCAAACATGACTGGCCGAGCGAAGAAATCTATGAAGAGGTCAAGAACTCGCTGACCACAGTGCGCGAGGGTCTGCGCAAGCTGGCCGAGAAAGTAGCGCCCGATGCCGAGGCCGCCCTCGATTCAGCCCGTATCAGCCTCGCCGCTCTGCGCGTGGTCGACCGGGCCGGTGCCGAATACGACCGACGCAAGCGCGAAGAGGGTTGGCTCGATTTTGACGACCTGCTGACCGGTGCCCGCAACCTGTTGCGCGATCACCCGGCTGTCCGGGCCCGCGCCGCTGCTGGGATTTCCTTGTTGATGGTCGATGAATTCCAGGACACAGACCGCTTGCAGGCGGAGATTGTGCGGCTGTTGTGCGGCGACCAGCTTACGACCGGTCGGTTGTTTCTGGTGGGAGACATCAAGCAATCGATCTACCGGTTCCGCCGTGCCGAGCCGCAGGTATTCCGCGAATTGCGGGGCGCTCTCCCCCCGGCGGGTCAACTTCCCCTCACCGGAAACTTTCGCAGCCAGCCTGCGGTGCTGAACTTTGTGAACATGCTGTGCGACGGAGCCCTCGGGGGCGAGTACGAGCCGCTGACCCCGCAGACGCCGCAGGTTTCCACCGCACCGGCGATCGAGTTTTTGTTCGTCACCGCGACGGCTGATGAAGCAACCACGGATGAGTCCGATGCGGAAGAGCCAAACGCACGCGAGCGCCGGCGCGTCGAAGCCGACTGGATCGCACGGCGTCTGCGTCAGTTGCTGACTGACAATGTTCCACGGATCCGCGAACGAGATGCCAACGGGGATTGGCATCTGCGGACCACTCAGCCGCGCGACATCGTGGTGTTGCTCCGCGCGATGAGTGATGTGCCGCTGTATGAGGACGCCTTGCGAGAATGGAACATCGATCACTATGTGGTGGGGGGAAAGGCTTTCTTCGCACAGCAGGAAATTCATGACATCGTCAATCTCTGCAGGGTGCTGCATGAACCGGACGACCACATTGCCCTGGTCGGGGTGCTACGTTCTCCCTTCTTTGCCCTGAGCGACGACGATTTGCTGGGGGCGCACCGGGCGGGTTGGCTTGGTATTCCTCCGACGCTGTCGGAAGTACCGGCTACAGATGAGGCAATGGCAACTTCGCTACCGGCACCCCTGCCGGATGATCCCGATCCCGCCGATCCTGGCAGCGAAGCCCGCGTCCGCGAAGCGTTGCAGATGCTGGCCATGTTGCGGCAACGGGCCGCCCGCACCTCGGTGGCCGAACTGCTGCGGGGGGCGATCGACGAAACCGGTTACGACGCCTCGCTGCTCGGAGAATTCCTGGGAGAACGGAAACTCGCCAACCTCCGCAAGCTGATCGACATGGCCCGTGATTTCGACCAGGCGGGACTGTTCTCGCTGGCCGATTTCGCCCGGCATCTGCAGGAGGCGGTCACCGAGGAGCCCCGCGAATCACTTGCCGCCACGCATCCCGAAAGCAGCAATGTGGTGCGGGTGATGACCATCCACCAGTCAAAGGGACTCGAGTTCCCCGTGGTCGTGCTGGCGGACATGAACCGCAAGGTGCAGGGAGACCGGGAGATGGCCCGTATCGACGAACGCCTCGGGCCCCTGGTGGAACTTCCCAAGAAGTTCGGACGGAAGATCCCGCACCTGGGCCGGCAGGTGTACGCCGGGTTGGAGGCCGACGAGGCGCTGGCCGAAACGCAGCGTTTGTTGTACGTCGCCACGACGCGGGCGGCCGATTTGCTGATTCTCTCTGGCACCCTGCTGCAGGGCCCCCGGGGCCTGAAACTCGAGCACCCCTGGCTGCGGCTGCTCAATGAACGCTTCGATTTGCGGACCGGGCAACCTCGGCTGGCTCCGGGAAGCGCGGCCGGTTCGGTCCTCGCGAAATACTCGCGCAACCTTCCTGAGATCCACGTGCACCAGAGCCGGCCCGTGGTCGAATCACCTTCCGAGGCAGCCCATTCCCGTCGTCTGTCTCTGAGCCAACTGCGGGAGAGTGTCGAACAGGCGTCGCCGGCTGGGCTGCCCGAGTCGCTGCGGTCATTTGTCCACCACCTGTCAGCCCACGAGCGGCTCAGTGTGTCCCGGCTGGAGCAGCTGGTTGAACAGCGTCTCCAGAAACTGGGGCGCAATGACCTGAACCAACTCGTCCAGCTGGCCCGGGTGACGGTGCACGAGGGGCCTGCGGCCACGTCGTCTCTGCATGTCCCGGAATCCGACTCGATCCCGCTGGGACAACTCGTCCACAAGGTACTGGAACTGACCGGGACAAGGCCGCTCGAGACACTCGAGCGCGTCCTGGTCGGATGGACCCCCGAGCCCTCTTCCCAGGTGATTGCGGTGGCCCGCGAGTGTCTCGCCCGTTGGCCGAAGTCGCCGCTCGCCGCTCCTCTGGCCGAGCTGCCCGCCAACCTGCGCGAAGTCGACTTTCTGCTCCCCTGGCCCGTCTCGTCCACCAAGAACGATGTTCCCCGCCCGCTCATTGCCGGGCAGATCGACGCTCTCTGGCCGACCGACGAAGGTTGGGTCGTGGTCGACTACAAGACATCGGCCACGCTCAGACTTGCGACCGTGGCAGAGTCTTCGCTGAAAAAGTACGGCCTTCAACTGGGGCTCTACTGCCTGGCGCTAGAACAATGGCAGAACCGTCTGCCCGCCCGTCTGGAACTGGTCTACCTCCCCAGCCTGGTACGGGTCCTTGTCGAACCGACTCCTGAGTTTCTCGACAAGGTAAGGGAATTGATCGAACTCGTCCGGGAGGAACCAACTCCAGACAACCGATCGGTTGCTCCTCTCAAGCGGACCTCGAAATAGGCAATCCTGGGGACGGTAGCCGAGCCTCAGTCGAACCGGTCTGAATCGCAACCGGCCACAGTTCAACCAGTTCGCGGGCGAATCGCCGAATCAGGTGTGGCGGTGTCCCGGGGGGGTCAACTCGGGAATTGGACGGCCTTCGGGCAAGATGGGAATGGGCCGACCTGAGTGGTTCTGGAACGAAATCCGCCCCGCGTCGATTCCCAGGTGGCGGTAGACGGTCGCCAGGAAGTCGTGGACTCCCATCCGGCGGTCGATCACCTGTTCCCCCCGGCTGTCGGTGGCCCCAATCACCTGCCCGGGAGGAATGCCTCCGCCGCAGAACATCAGCGACGTAGCACTGGGCCAATGATCGCGCCCCGGTTGCATCGTTCCGGCGGGGGCACTGCCTCGTCCTTCCCCGGTGCTTGCGGCGTACGAGATCTTCGGTGTCCTGCCAAATTCCCCGGTCACAATCAACAGGACCCGGCGGTCGAGCCCCCGCGCGAACAGATCCTCAATGAGAGCCGCGACCGCCTGGTCGAACAGCGGGGCCCGCAGCTTCATGATGTCAAAAACGTTGTGATTGACGGCATGATCGTCCCAGTTCTGCACGCGGCCGCAGAGGGGGCCATTCAAGGTGGTGGTCACCAGTTCGACCCCCGCTTCAACCAACCGCCTGGCCAGCAGGCATTGCTGGCCCCACTGGTTTCGTCCGTAGCGCTCGCGAGTCGCATCATCCTCGTGCGACAGATCAAACGCCTGCTTGGCCTGCTGGCTGGTCAATATATTCCAGGCCTGGGCCTCATACGCGTCGAGCGCATCCATGGTGCCGGCCCGGTCGCGAATGCGCCGCAGGCGGTCGAAATCACGTCGGAGGTCAATCCGACCCTCCAGACGACGTACCAATTCGGGATCCCGCAAGGCGAGATTCGGAACCTCGAATTTGGGATCATTGGGATCGCCTGTCACCGAAAACGGTTCCCAGGCCGGTCCGAGATAGGCGGAGCCGATATACGGTACCGGATTGACCCCCACGTAATTGGGCAGGGACCGCGACGGATCGGATCTCAGCAGGTGGGCGATCGAGAACAGGTCGGGGTCGTCGGGTTTGTTGCGCAGTTCGCGCACCGGATGCCCGGTCAGCAGTTGCTGGGCTCCCTGCTGGTGACAAAAGCCGGTGTGCACCAGCGATCGCAAGATCGAAAAGCGGTCGGCCAGCGCCGCCTGCCGTGGCAGCAACTCGCTGAAGTGCACACCTGGCAACCGGGTGGCAATGGGATCGTACGGCCCACGATACTCCGATCCGGAATAAGGCTTGGGGTCCCAGGTCTCGAGATGGCTCACACCGCCAATCAGCCAGACCAGGATGACGGCGGTCGGTTCCGTCCGGCGGGCCTCCTCGGCGGCCGCCACCGAGCGCAGCCGGTAGAGTGCGGGCAACGACAGTCCGGCGAGGCCCCGCAGTCCCAGCGACAGGAATTCCCGGCGTGGCAGTGGGGACGATGGGCCGAGGCAGAGAAGCGGCGGTGTCATGACGAAGACGCGACAGGAGGACGAAGAACCAGCGCGACGAACGGTCAGTCTAGCACGCTGCGGCGCGGTTCCGCAGCGGCAATTCAAACCGGTCCAAGGGACGTCACATGACCCACTCGCTGAAGAGAGATTCGTTACCGGGGGGAGACTGGATCCCAACTGCCGGGAGGTTCAGCCGTTTTTCCCGGCGACAGAAGGTTGCTTACGAATCGCGGTGATCTGTTTCCCCAACTCGTCGCCATTGACCTCCAGCAGCCGAGCCAGCCCCAGGTTGGCCACTTCCCGGCCAGTGAAAAACCGGCCCGGGCGGCTCCAGCCTCGCACGTCCTCGTAACTGCGGCCGAAGAACTTCGCCAACAACTGGTCCATCTCCTCTTCGATAATTGCAAAGTGTCGGGCCCATTCGGCTGCCTCTTCGAGTTGAACATCTTCTTCGCTTGAAGAGCGGACGGGGTGAAAGAAGAGGGTGCTGAAGGGAAGTACGTAGCGTTCCGGACACGCCGCGAACGGGAGAATCGCCGCCGAGGAACACTCTCCCAGAACGACGGCGGTGGCCCTGAGTCGTCGCAGGCGGATCAGGCTCGCCAGAGAAATTCCGGCATAAACGTTCCCGCCGGGAGAATCAAAATAGAGAGTCCCCCAACTCCCGGGCTCCAGCTTGAGCAGTTCTTCGACCAGATCCGACTGTTTCTCGGAAAGGTCCCCCGAGACGGCCACTTCCCAGCCCTGGCGGCGGTGGATTGGCTTGGCGTCATGTTCAAAGACCGGTCGATGTGGGGCGGGATGTGGTTTCACGTGCGATGGATTGGTGGCCCCGGGCGGGGGCACCGGGCGGGAAGAAGGTCCGACAGCGGAGGTCGCCAGACCAACCTGGGCGACTTCAAGAGTCTGACCACCGATCCCGGGGGGTGCAACTGACCAGCGTCCCACCGGGGTACCCAACGTCTCAGCAGGGTTGGAACATGGGTTTTTGGCAGCGGACTGAGCGCCTAACCGCCGACCCATCCAAAAAATAAAAACCACCCCGGCGGTTTTCTCCTGCGCTCGGCGACTAAGTTCATGAGAAGTCTGACCACAACTCGTCTCGACCTTCCGGATGGGAGATTGAGACTCCTCGAAAAGCCGCGAGTCGTCGCATGGCATCATTGGCCCCCCCTTTGGCCGTGCGGCGGCTCCGCGGTTTTTTTTGTCTGCCGGCAGACTGTCAGGTTTTGAGTGGGGCATGCGGCGCTGTCCGGGGTGAGTGTGAATCAGGGGGGTCTGACGGGAATTTCTTGCGCCACGGAGATCAAACCGCCTTGTGACCTTTGAAATCTCGGCGTTGGTCTTGGGTGTCAAAGAGGTCGACGTTCCCATTGGTATGTCTCGATTCCGGTTTGGCTGCATCGATGTCTCTCAGGGGACGGAGTGGTGAGCATGAAAGCTGGCATTTGTTGAGTTCGGCTCGGGGTTTTTCCAGGTCAATCGTTGAGACATCTCCGGATCGAGCCCGCCACCTGCGGAAACTGTTGCGGCGAGACTGGCGGTCTCCCGCCAAACTGGCACAGAATACAACCCCTGAGCCATCCGAAGCCGATCCGGTTTTCGCACTCCATCGCCATGACCCGTTCTCCTTTGGCCCCCTTTTCATCCCCCTGGTTTTTGCGGGGAGGACATCGTCAGACCCTGGCGGGGGTCTGGGCCCGGCAGCGGTTTCCCCCGGAGACGGCACTGCAGCACAAGGTTCTCCTGCCAGATGGAGACGCGCTGGTACTGCACGACGATCTCCCTCCGCACTGGCAGGCGGGCGACCGCGCTGCTTTGCTGGTGCATGGGCTCGCGGGAAGCCATGCCAGTCCCTACATGCGGCGGATCGCCGCGCGGTTGAACGCCCGGGGCGTACGGACCTTTCGCCTCGATCAGCGCACCTGTGGGGCCGGCTTGACTCTGGCCCGGCGCGCCTATCACTGTGGCCGTTCGGATGACATTCGAGCCGCATTGTGGTGGCTGACTGAGTCCTTCCCGGATTCTCCCCTGGCCCTCGTGGGCTTTTCCATGGGGGGGAGTCTCGTGCTGAAAATGGCGGGCGAGGCTCCCGACTTGGCTCCACCCCGGCTCGAATCGGTGTTTGCTGGTTGTCCCCCTCTCGAATTGCAGCGCTGTGTGCGGTATCTCCAGCGGGGACTTCACCGACTCTACGACCAATACTTCGCCCGCCTGTTGAGTGAGCATGTTGTCCGCTGGCAGGCGGCCAACCCCCAGGCGCCCCGGGTCACCTTTCGCCGACCCCCACGGTCGATTGAGGAATTCGATGAGGTCTTCACGGCGCCACTGGGAGGATTCGCGAGTTCCGGTGAGTACTATCAGAAATCGAGCCCGCTGCAGTTCATTCCGCAGATTCGTGTCCCCACCATGATCCTGGCGGCCCACGATGACCCGATGGTCGATCCGCAGCCCCTGCGACTGGTCGTGCGTCCGCCGGCAGTAACGGCGCATTTGGTTTCTGGAGGAGGTCATCTGGGCTTTATTTCCAGGGGAGGAAACGATCCTGACCATTGGTGGCTCGACTGGCGCGTTGTGGACTGGGTGCTGCATCCCCGACCCGAGGGACCGACGCCATCTCTGTCTGACCGGGACCCGCTGGCATCACACTGAACACGCTGGCACATTTCGGAACACAAGAGGTCAGGCTTCTGATTCCGCGACGTTTGGGCAGGCGGTGCCCACGCGTTGACCATTGACACTCGCCACGAAATTCCAAGTGATTCCCAATCCGGGTCTCACACGCTCTCAAGATTCGTCCCCAGGAAACGAACGACCTGGAGATCACCGGCTTTCGCGGATGCAGTCCTGTCCTCTGGTTCCCGTCATGAACTCGACAAAAACCTGTCTTGCGCGCGCGGCGGCGCTCGGTACTCTCTCGCTGATCGCCGCCATCCTTACCCACCCTGTGCGGCCGTCGCTCCCTGTGCCTCACGAATTTCAGGCGATGTCGGCCTCGTTCACCGTTCAACTGGAAGACGATCCCCCCCCGCCCGACGATGGGCAGATCCTGGGGGAACTGCGTGCTCCGGGGGCGGGCAAGAGTGAACGGACACCCCACGAAGCCACTCCCCCAAAGCGCCGCAAATCGGACCGCGACCAGACCCGGGCCAACGCCCTGTCCGAACGGATCGCCACCGGGGGTTTGGCTATGATGGAGGAGACTTCCATCGGCCCAGCCCCGCTTTCTCACTCCACGCCATGTCCGAGCCTCATCCCGTCGATCGTCGTCAGTTCCTCGAAGCCGCTGGATGGTCAACCCTGGCCGCCTGGTCGGCCAGTTCACCTCTGATGGCCGAGGCCGCCCCGCTGGCAGGCGCCCTGGCCGAGGACCCCGGGAATCCTCTGGCGCGCCTCAACATGGTGGGTGGCTATGGTCCCTGGCTGGCCGGGCAAGTCTTGGGTGACCGCCCCGGTTGGCTCTCGTTGCGGACTGGCCAATGGAACGATTTGGCAGCCTGGCGCTCGGCAGCTCGCCAACGGACTCGCGAATGCATCGCCCCGGTCGACCTGGGAGGGACTCCCGAAGTGCGGGTCGACAGCCGCCACGAGTTCCAGGGGCTGATCGTCGAGCATCTCTCGTGGCAACTGCCGGTCGGACCGCGCACCGAAGCGGTGCTGCTGAAGCCCCGGGATGCCAAGGGGCCCTTGCCGGGGCTGCTGGCCCTGCACGATCACGGGGGCAACAAGTATCTGGGCTGGCGCAAGATTGCCCGCACCGACGATCAGCCGTGGGAAGTGCAGGTTCAGCACCAGCAGCAGAGTTATGAGGGGTTGGCGTGGGCCAATGAGGCGGCTCACCGGGGGTACGCGGTGCTGGTGCACGACACCTTCCCCTTTGGCAGCCGCCGGGTACGGGTGGCCGATGTTCCCCCCCGCCTGCGGGGTGACGGGGTCGACCCCGCACCCAATGATCTCGAGGGAATCCGCAAGTACAACGCCTTCGCCGCCGCTCATGAACACATCTTCGCCAAGAGCCTGTTGTGTGCCGGGACCACCTGGCCCGGGATGTACCTCGTCGAAGACCAGCGGGCGCTCGACGTGCTCTGCAGCCGCCCCGAGGTGGATGCCCGCCGCGTGGGCTGTGCAGGACTCTCGGGCGGAGGCCTGCGGACCGTCTATCTGGGGGGCCTCGATGACCGGATCCGCTGCGCGGTTGCGGTCGGGTTCATGTCGACCTGGCGCGACTTCCTGCTCGACAAGTGCTTTACACACACCTGGATGACCTACATTCCCCTGCTTCCCAGGCAACTGGAATTCCCCGAGATCCTGGGCCTGCGTGCCCCGCTTCCCACGTTGGTCCAGAACTGCAACGAAGACCCCCTGTATACCCTCGAGGAGATGCAGCGGGCCGATCGCATGCTGGCCGAGGTCTACCAGCGCGCCGGGGCTCCGCCGATGTACCGCGGCGAGTTCTACCCAGGCGGACACAAGTTCGATCGGGCGATGCAGGGCGCGGCGTTCGAGTGGCTGGGACGCCACCTCGCCTAGCCCCCCGGGCTCGCCCCTTGTCGAACGCGGCGCAACGCGGCCCAGCCCTGTGCACACCCGCGGCCGACGGACACTCAGCCTCCGTCGGTCACATCCTCTCTCCGGGTGATCCCCCCTACGGCGTTTCCTGCAGCCGAATCCGGCGGTATTCCATCTGACCCCGGTCTCCCTCGAGACCAATCGGTCCCGTGGCGGGCAGTTTGAGTTCGGCCTCCAGCACCTCCCCATTGCAGGTGCAGTGGGCGACGTTGTCGCGTACTGTAATGACCAGTTCATTCCAGTCCTGCGGCTTGTACTTCTGCAGCGACTTGTAGGGACCGGCGAGGGGGTAATCCCGGCACTGCAGTTGCGGTTGCCGGACGAAGACCCCGCTGTCCGCATTGGGAGTCGCCCGGAATTCCAGCTTCAGCACGAAGTTCCTGGGGAATTCCCGGATGGTCCAGAGCTGTTGGATCCGGCGTCCTTCGGGGGGTGTGGTCACAATCAATCGCCCGTTCCTGGCAAGATACCGCCCGTCATCGCTGGTGGCCTTGCCGTCGAAATTTCCTTTCGGCGTCAACGCCTGTCCTTCGCGAAACCCCCAGCCGGTCAGGTCCTTCCCATTGAACAGACTGGTGAACCCGGGCTCGGGCTGGAAGGGGTCGGGCTCGGTTTCGAGCAGACCCAGCGTCGCGAAGATCGGCCGCAGAGCCGCGACCCACTTGGCGTAGCCAGCTTCATTCGGGTGCAGCAGATCCGGGAACTCGGCAGGCTTGGCATCTCCCTGGTCATTCGCGAAGAGGGTCCAGGTGTCGATCAGAGTGACCTGCGGCTCGGTCTTCACCACGCCGGCGTAGAGCTCGTTGATCTTGCGGATTTTGTCGGCGGGCCGCTTCATGTTGGCCGAGGCGGGAAACACCTGGCAAACCACCACCGGCAGTTTGGGGTCGTGCTGCTTGAGAGCCGCGATGATCAGCTTGAGATTCCCGGCAATCGTCTCGGGCTCGGCCTTCTCTTCGAGGTCGTTGGTCCCCGCGAGAATGATGACCGCGCGAGGTTTCAGCACCAGCACATCGTCCTTCAACCGCAGCAGCATGCCACGGGTGGTGTCACCACTGATGCCCCGGTTCGCGAGCTTGAGCCCGGGAAACGCCTTGCGGAAGTCATCCCCAAACCCCTGGGTGATCGAGTCACCCAGGAAGACCACCGCCCCCTGCTGGGACTCGCGCTGCTTGACCCATTCGGACCGCCGCGTCTTCCACAGGTCGCGGAACCAATCGTAGCGCCGGATGGGGCCGGCACCGGGGAGACCCTCATCGGTCGCGGGAATCTCCAGGGGAGCCTGGGCGTGCACCGCCGAAGCCGACATCAGAAACAGGGTCACGACGGCCGACATCAAAAAGCGCACGCCTGGCGTTGTCATCAGAAAATCCTGCGGGATCGAAGCGGGTGTGTTGAACCGTGTTGGTAACTGAACCGGGGGCGGCGACACAAGGGGTCCCCCTCTTTGGATGTTCGGAACCCGGACGAGCCTTCGGTCGTCCCCCGGGCAACGCTTCTCTGGCGGATCGGCTCAGCCAAACAGTGGCAGCGGCCGCCCCTCCTCCAACAGCCGAAAGGTGCGTCCCTCGCGGTCCTGGTACGAAAAATCGGGGGGAATTCCCAGGGACTCGAACAGCGTCGCCGCCAGGTCACCCGGCCGGACGGGGTGTTCCGCCGGATAGGCGGCCAACCGGTCCGATGTGCCATACACCTGACCTCCGCGAATTCCTCCCCCGGCGAACAGCGCCGGCATCAGGTGGATCCAGTGATCGCGCCCCGGCGGCCCCTTCCCGCCGGTGCGGGGATCTCCCACCTTGGGGGTCCGCCCCATCTCCCCCGCGACGAAGACCACGGTCTCTTCGAGCAGCCCCCGGTCGTGCAGATCCTGCAGCAGGGCCGTGAGACCCGCGTCGAGCGCGGGCAACAGGACGTTTTTCAACTGCCCGAAGTTGTCGGAGTGGGTGTCCCAACTCAGCCCCGCCCCGACCCGCCGGCCAATCCAGTGGACCGCCACCGAGGGAACCCCCGCTTCCAGCAGCCGACGGGCCAGCAGCAGGCTCTGCCCATTGATGTCTTCGCCATACCGCAGCCGGGTTTCCTCGGGCTCGCGGGTCACATCAAACGCCCGCTTCACCCCCGGCGAGGTGAGCAGTTCAAAGGCCCGCCGTTCATGCACGCTCCAGGTCGCGAGGCTCGCGGCTTCCCCGGTGGCGGAACGCCCACCCCCCAGTCCCAAAGCCGTCTCCCCACTCTGGTGCCATTGGTCGAGAGACGTCAGCAGGTTCCGGCGATGGTCGAGGCGGGTGCCGGGCAGGTCCGCCGGCAGAAGGAAATCAGGTGCGGCCAGATCCCGCGGCTTTTCGAGCGTTCCCCGAACCAGCAGCGGTGCGTGCCTCGGTCCCAGCCGACCACTGAACTGCCCTGGATTGACGTAGTTCGTGACTTCCCCCGACAGGGCGGGCAACTGCACGACTCCCGGCAGATCGGTGGGATGACCAAGCGCGCGGGCCACTGCCGAGTTGAGGCAGGGGAGATCGTCTTCCCGCGGCTTGCGATTGATCCCTTCGACGAAGAACGAGCGGTCGGGGCGATGGCCGGTCAGCAGGTAATAGGTATCGGCATGATGATCGCCGATGCTCTCTTCACTCATCGTGACCGACCGCACCAGGGCGATGTGCTGCGCCAGCCGGGCCAGCCGCGGCAAATGTTCGGTCCACCAGATCCCGGGGACCGACGTCTCGATCGGATTAAACTCCCCCCGGTACTCCATGGGGGCGTCGGGCTTGAGGTCGAACGTGTCGGACTGGGCCGGGCCTCCAAACAGAAACAGCATCAGGCAGCGCTTCGCCCGGCCGGTGATGGTGGAAGCATTCACACCCGGCTCACCAAAACCCAGACCGCAGCCCAAGCCCAGCCCGCCCCACCCCAGACCCTGCACGAATTGACGGCGGGACCAGCGGAATGGTGAATGCATGGAGGATTCTTCCTGTGCGTTCGTGCCCCAGCCCATCTGGGACATTGTCTAGTGTACAGGTGGAAATTGGCTGGCTGCAAGGGGAGATCGGCGGATTCCGTCGGTGAGTCGCCAACCTCCAACGAGGAGGCCGCCTGGCAACCGCCCGAGAGACTCCCTGAGGGCTGGTGGCCGCGGTGAAGTCCCGTCCAGGCGGCTCCCGCCCCATGAGGGTTGTCAGCCAGTCAGCCACTGGCGCGACAGTTCCCACGCTCAGTCCCGACGGGGAAGGGTGCCCCCATCCTCCTCCCTGCCGGTTGGCCGCAGTTCCGCCAATCGCGCCTGCAGGAATTCCCCTCCTCCCGCTTCGTCAACAAACTCCCCCGCCAGTTGTGCGGCATGGCACTCGCGCAGCACCTTGCCGAACCAGACCGCCGGTTCGTAGCCCAGAGCGATCAGGTGCCGGCCCTGCAGCAGGGGGGCCTCGCTGTCCACCGTCGCCCCCTCGGTGAGGCCCAGCGACAACTGCTCTTCCGCCCGGGCCAGCCAGTCGGCCACGGCGGGAGTCAGCCCCCGGGGCAATGGCGGCCGACCCGACAGGTCGGCCTCGATCAGCCGGGCCAACTGCGGCAGGGTCGCCGGCTGCAGCCGCCGCAGAATGCGACGGATCCCCCGGGCCGACATGCCGGTCTGGGCATGCACCAGGTGCTCGCGCACCAGTGGCCGCAGGGGCTCGAGCAACTCGGGCGGGGCCTGCATGCGGGCCAGCAGCCGTTCCGTCGGCTCGATTCCCGCCTCGGGGTGCCCCGAGGCACGCCAGCGTCCCGTTTCGAACTGCGTGGTGGCCGGCTTCCCCAGGTCATGACAGAGAGCGGCCAGCAGCAGTGCCACTCTTTCCGGTGAAGCGAGCGAATCCCGGGTGGCGATCGCCGCCGCCGCGTCGCAGACCAGCAGCGTATGCACCCAGACATCCCCCTCGGGATGCCATTCGGGATCCTGGGGAACCCCCACCAGCGCGTGCAGTTCGGGCCATTCGACCAGCTCGCCCGAGTCGTGCAGATTCCACAAGACGCGCGCCGGCTCTTCCGACTGGCTCCACGCCAGCCAGAACCTCCAGTCGTGGGAATCATGACCAGCGGACATTGAGCAGTGGCCTTTATGCTTCCGGAGAACTGTCAGTCGACGGCGGCGCGATTTCCTCGACAGCCACGACGTCACTCTGATCAGACGGAACTCGCTCACTGCTCTGCGTCAGTTGGCGATAGCGGTCCATCAGATCGGCGATTTGCCGCAGGGTGTCGACCGCCGCGTCGGGGCGGGCGACCACCTTGTCGAGCGAGCCGTAGTGCTCTTCGAGGCATTCCAGCAGCAGCCGGCGCACTGCCGGTTCAGCGGGTTGGTCGGGCAGGGCAGAGCGCGCCGCGAGGGCTTCCAGATGGCGTTCCTTTTCGGCCGCCCAACGGCGAATCTCCTCTTCCGGGACGTCTCCTCGCCGAATCGCTTTCAGGTGTTCCCGGTCACGCCGCAGGTCCAGGTCGCCGTGCTGCAGCAACTGCTCGCACTCATACAGCAGCCGCACAACGTGATAGGCGTACTTCACGTCAAACCCGAACTGCTCGAGCAGTTGCCGGCGTTTTCCCTCGGGGTTCTTCGTGCGCAGCTTGTGGAGCTGGCCGTAGGCGTACGACTTGAAGCGGGTCCAGACCCCCTTGTGCAGGAAGAGCTGCCGCCGCTCGCGCACCAGGCTGCCGACGCGCGTCAGGTGCAGCACGCAGTCCTGGGGGGTGAACAGCGAATCGATCATGTTCGGATTGCATTCCAGACACAGCGTGAAGTACCGGGAAATGCTGTAGACCGAGAAGTCATACTCGCACCCTTTCCCGGCCAGGGCGTCGGGATCACGCACATGGTGCACCTGGAAGTTCTCAAACCGCGGACGGGGAGTGCCAAACCCGGCAATCTCCCCCGCCAGGTGCGGAAACAGGTGTTCGCGGGGGGGAATTGCGAACCCGTACACATCCCGGTCCGACGTGTCTCCCGAGACCCCATACGCGACCGAGCCCATCAGGGTCTCGTACATCATGTTCGTCGGCAGGAACGGCGGCGGACGCAACAGCCCGCGCTCGGTGAGGGTCTGGACGACGGAGGCCATGCGTGTGCTCAGGAAGAAGTGGATCGGGATCGCGCAGGCTGTGGCTGCCAGAAATCGGCAACCACGTCGGACCATGCTGCGGAGACAGACCAATCAGACCGATGGCAGGTTCGCGGCGAAACCCGGCTTTCGCGGTCGGCGACGCGTCTCCCGCACCAGCCGGAAATCACTCCCCTGCGAGTCCCTGCCCCACCGGGTTGCGACCACGGCGAACTCACCAGCGGTGAACCCAACCCCGCATCCGCAGCGACGGGACAACTCGCACACAGACAGTAATCCATCCGATTGGCAGCAGGCTACGCCTCGAAAGTCCGTTTCTTTTGCATCCCGCTCATGAACAGCTTCCGGGCCCGGATCGGGCAGCCCAGTGCATCACGTCCGAAGATCGCCGTACCAGCCATTCCCCCCTTTTCCCCGCCACGGTTGACTCCCGCACGAACGCCACTGTATCTCGAACCCCCAGAGACACTCCGATTCCTCCACCGCCAGAGCCGACTCCTCCCCGGTCTGCTTGCCAGGTCTGCCCCATGCCTCCGCACCTGTTCCCCGCGACATGCCGCGGGGCGATCATTCCGGGTGCCCCGTCCCTCAGCCTGGCACCCGTGCTGGGGGACACGGCCGTCGCGGCTGTGGGCCGGCGCTCGACGAAACCTGGCTGCGTTGCGGCAGTCTGCCCTTCTGGCTCGGCGGCCATTGCGGTGGTGGCCCCGTTCGCCCGGCACGCTGTCCCGACCCGCCGGGCCTCTCTTCCCCCCAGGCACGCGCGATGCGCTCCTGATTCAAACTTGAGGATGGAAATGAAGACGACGCGTCAACCTCCCGGGTTCATCCTGGGGCCAACACTTCACAGAGTGCTCCCACCCACCGCCGCCAGCCTGGGCTGCCAGGGGACGGCATGACTCCCTTTGCCTGGTCGCAGCTCCTCGCGGCGGTCGGGGCGGTGTTCGGCATCGTGTCGTTCCAGTTGCGCGAACGCCGGTCGGTGCTCCTCTGTCTCATCGCCCTCTCCTGCTTCAATGCCTCGCACTTTCTCGTGCTCGGCCGCACCACCCCCGCCATCCTGCTGTTTCTGACCGTCACGCAGTTCATCACGGCGCTCATCTCCCGGCACCGCGCGTTCGTGGCGATCTACCTGGTGGCCGCCGCGATCACCATCGGACTCTCTTACAACGGAATTCCCAGTTGGCTCGCCTTCGGGGCGTTCACTTGCGGCACCATCGGCAGTTTCCAGCATTCCGACCGGGTGTTGCGGATGTGCTTCTGTGCCGGGAATCTCTTCTGGATCGTCCACAACGTCCTGGTCGGCTCCCCTGTCGCGATCCTGATTGAGACGGCGTTTCTCACCAGCAATCTGGTCGGCTACTGGCGGCTGTACGGCCGCCCCGCACAGGCCACTTCCGGGGAAATCGCCCATCGGGAGGAACCGCATTCCTAAACGACATTCCCGCCGACTCGAGGCCCGACCCGCTCCGGAAACTCCACCCCACCCCAACCGGCGGAACGTGTGTCGCCACGGGGGGCGTCACCCCTTCGCCTCGCTGGGGTCTTCGACAACCAGCTCGCCGTGGCACCCCTTGCAGGCCACCTTGGCTCCCAGATACTTCCGCGCGACTCGCAGCCGCTCTTCACAGTGCGGGCAATAGACGTAGACCTGTGGCGGCTCTCCGTTCACTTCCACGTCGGGATTGAACCGGAACGACGACTGGCAGTGCTTGCACGAAACCTTTTTCCCGGCGAATCGCGCATTGATCCGCAGCTCGCGCTGGCAACTGGGACACGGGATGAAATAGCCGCGAATGGGCAAGGTGATATACGACGTGATCTCCTGCAGCGGCACAAACGCCGGGATCTCGATGCTGTCCGACTCCAGATCGGTGTTCAGCATCGCCCGACAATTCCGGCAATGGATCATCCGTTCGGGCATGTCTTCCCCGCATACGGGGCACGGACCACCTGGCCACGGGGGCATCGTTCTTCCTCACGCGTTCCAACAAATGTCCGTTCACCGACCGCGTTGCATCCCGCCAAATCCGGCTGCGACGCGTTCACACCGCTTTCCGACTCTGCAAGATCGGTGCCGGGAGAACGGCTGTCAAGAAACCGGCCCCATCGCGCCCTCCAAATCGTCACCTCCCCGGCACGATTCGCTTCGCCGCGGCAAATCGCCCCCTGCCGCTCCCCCCCTCCCCGGGTGGTGGAGAAGGATTGGCCCGTTGCCCAGTTCGGCCCAGCTTCTTCCCCGCAGCCAGTGAGGCAAAAAGCCCGCCGCAAAATGCGTCACTCCGCGACGAAATGTCCTCGGCCAGGGTCAGACATCGCCGCAGAACCCGGGCCCGCCCGCCATCGCGCGACCTGCGCCGCGAAGTGCCTCAACGGGGCCGACTCGCTCCCGCTGCTCAATCCCCCTCGAAGGTCGCCTTGTTCCGCAACTGGTGATGGTAATGCTGGGCGAAGCGATGGGCTTCGTCACGCACGTATTGCAACAGTCGCAAAGCGTACGAATGACGGCTCAGCCGTCGTGGTTCCGGCTCCCCGGGGACGTAGATCTCCTCCTCCTGCTTCGCCAGCGAAATCGTCACCGGCGGAGTGATTCCCAGCGCCTCCATGGCCGAAAGGGCGGCATTCAACTGCCCTTTCCCCCCGTCGATCAACAGCAGATCCGGAAACGATTCCCCCTCGGCCGAGAGCCGCCCCAGCCGCCGCCCCACCACTTCGCGGATCGAGGCATAGTCGTCAATCCCCTCGACCGTCTTGATGCGGTACCGCTTGTAACCATGTTTGAAGGGCAATCCATCGATGAACTGCACCAGGCTGGCGACCGTCTCGTCCCCCCCCAGGTGGGCGATGTCGACCCCCTCGATCCGCCGGGGGGGCCGGTCGAGCTTGAGAATCTTCTGCAGCCCCGCAATCCCCTTCTTCGGATCGATCGGAAAAACCTCGGGCTGCACATGCTCGTCAAGGTTCCCCCGCAGGTTCAGCGCCTCAAGCGCCTTCAATTCGTCCCGAATGCGGGCCGCCTTTTCGAACTTCAGCTCGGTGGCCGCCTGCTCCATCTCGGTTTGCATCTGCTGCAGCAGCTTCCCCTTCTGCCCATCCAGAAAGAGCCGCAGGCGGTCGATGTCTTTCCGGTACTCCTCCTTGCCAATCCGCAGGTTGCAGGGAGCGGTGCACTGGTTGATGCTCGCCAGCAGACAGGGGCGAAACCACTTCCAGCGCTCTTCCTGTTCGTCGATGTCGAGACTGCAGGTGCGGAACCGGAAAATCTTCTGCAAGACGCCAATCGTCGCCCGCAGTTTCTTGGCACTGGTGAAGGGCCCATACAGCCGGGCCCCCTTCGCCCGCGGCTGTCGGGTGAACTCAACCCGCGGAAAGTCCTCCCGCGTGGTGATCTCCAGGTAGGGAAAGGTCTTGTCGTCCTTCAGTTCCTGGTTGAACTGCGGCTGCACATCCTTGATGAGCCGGGCCTCCATCAGCAGGGCGTCGACCTCACTGTCGGCCTCGATGAAGTCGATGTCGCGAATGACTTTCACCAGCTCGGCGGTCCGCCGGTCGACCGCCGCCGCCTTGGTGAAATAGCTCGACGCCCGGTTCCGCAGGTTCACCGCCTTGCCGACGTAGATCACCCGCCCCACGGCATCCTTCATCAGGTACACGCCGGGAGATGTGGGAAACGTGCGGACCTTCTCGGCCGGTTCCTCCGGTTCAGACATCGCGTTACGCCTGCTCCCAGGGAATGGGGAACTTGAACTTGCGGGCGACCTCGGCCAGTTCGTCGAGATGGGCCCGATGCAGGGGGATGCCCTGCTCTTCCCACTCGCGGGCCCGCTGCCACTCGCGGTCGCCGGGAAGCCAGACGTGCGAATGTCCGGGAGCGGGAGGCAGGGCCCGCACCTCGTCGGCCGTGCGGTCGACTTCATTGTAGAACCGCTCGAGCGCGCCAAACCGGGCGATGTCGATCACATAGAAAAAATGCTCGCTTTCGTCCGCTTCGGGATGCGCCTTCTTGTGCAGCGGCAGCTTCCCCCCCACCAGGGCCCCGGCCACCAGGCTCGATTGCCACGCCAGCCCAAACCCCCGCGGACCCGCGGCGGGCAACAAGACCCGGGCGGCCGCCGGGTCCAGCGTCGGCTGTCCCTGGGCGTCGAGGGCCCAGTTCTCGGGGAGGGGCTGGCCATACTGGCCGAGGGTTTCGATCTTGCTCCACGAACTCACGGCACACGACATGTCGAGGCAGAAAGGGGCGCCAGTGCGCGACGGGGCGGCCCAGGCGAAGGCGTTGTTGGCCACGGCGGCGGTCGTGCTGCCATGGGCGGCCACACTCGCCCGCCCCGTGCTTGTGGCGCAATAGCCGATCATCCCCGCCTGCGCCGCCAGCAGCGCATACACCGACGCCGCCCCAAAATGGTGGCTGTTCCGCACGGCCACTGTCCCGGTCCCCACTTCGCGGGCCAGCTCGATCGCCAACTGCATCGCCCGGGTTCCCGCGACATGCCCCATCTGACGGGCCCCGTCGAGCACCGCCAGGGCCGGCGTCTTGACCACCGGCATGATCTGCCCCCGGGGATCGATGTCGCCCACGTCCATCGCCCGCACATAACGCGGGGTCCCCCGGCTGCCGTGCGACCGCAACCCCCGCAGGTCCGCCTCAACCTGCCGCTGGGCGGCCATCTCGGCCTCGACTTTGAACATCCCCATCCGTGTGTAAATCCTGATCAGCAGCTCGCGGAGAGCGGCCGCCGGGACACGCTGTTCCTGGTCAGGATCGGACGGAAGATCGGCAGACTGAGGCATGGTCGGCAGACACCAGGAAATGAACACAGGAACAAATCAACAGGTCCACACACAGCGGGGCCGGCAGCGTGTCGTGTGGGAATGAACCCCGAGCGGCCAGTTCCGCACGATTCCCCGCACCACCAATCCCCCGCACGTCCCTCCCCGTAGGCCGGTCCGTTGGGGGTGAAGTCGATGGGGGGCAATGCTCACCGTTCCCAGGGGGAATGTCACCCCCCGTGGCGGATGGGCACAAATGCACAGTCCGCCATCCCCACCTGCGACCCCAGGGTCATTATCCCCCGCCAACCGGTCAAAACAAGCGGGGCGAACAACCTGGACCAGGCCGATGGACCCCGGCCAACTCCCCGCCACTCTCCGGCAGACCAGGACCCACCGAGGAATCGGGAGCCGTTTCCCGAAGTCCTGCCGTCAGTTCCGTCACCTCCTTCCAGTCCAGGTCGGCGCAACCAGACCTCCCATCGTACCAGTCTTGCCGAGGGTACCAATCGGGAGAGATCACCCCCTCTGGACCCCGGCTGAGTTGTCCCCCGGCCCTTGACGTTGCCGACGGTGCGGTTACATTGTTTGTTCTGGCTGGCGACCGCCAGTCACTGCGGACGATTAGCTCAGTTGGTTAGAGCGCCACGTTGACATCGTGGAGGTCACTGGTTCGAGTCCAGTATCGTCCACTTCAAACCCCGCCGGGCCACAGGCCCGTGCGGGGTTTTTTTATTGCTCTCGCGGGAGAGAATCCCCCGCCCTCCCCGGCCAACACCCCCTTCGGTTCAATCCGTGGCGACGAACTTCCAGTTTGTCGAGCCTCCAAGCCGCGCACCCCCCGCGCAACCTTTGGTTCAATAAAGCGGAGCAACAACCCATCAAGAGTCTTCGATCCAATCCGTGGCGACGAACTTCCAGTTTGTCGAGTCCCCAACCCCCGCCTGCGCCCCACGCACATCTTTGGTTTGATAAAGCGGAGTCACAGTCCATCAAGAGTCTCCGATCCATCCCGGTCCCGTACTGCGGGTTTTCCAACCTGTAGAACAACCGCGGTCCACCGGCGACCCCGGCTCCCGAGCCCCCCACCCGAACTTTGGTTTAATAAAGCGGAGCGATAACTTATCAATGGTTTCTGATCCAATTCGTGGCGACGAACTTCCAGTTTGTCGAATCCCCAACCCCCGCCTGCGCCCCGCGCACATCTTTGGTTCAATAAAGCGGAGTCGCCAATCCATCCACCACCTCCGATCCATCCCAGTCCCGTACTGCAGGTTTTCCAACCTGCAGAACAACCGCGATCCACCAGCGCCCCCGCCTCCCCAGCCCCCCGCCAGAACTTTGGTTTAATAAAGCGGAGCGATAACCCATCAACGGTTTCTGATCCACTCCGTGGCGACGAACTTCCAGTTTGTCGAACCCCCAAGCCCCGCCTGCGCCCCGCGCGCACCTTTGGTTTAATAAAGCGGAGTCCACACCCATCAGCAATCCCCAATCCGTTTCCCGGTGCCGATCCTCCTGCCTGCTGAGTTGCGCGCCTCCCCATGGCCCCCGCCCGACCTTTGGTTTTATAAAGCGGAGCCCCCGTCCCTTCCGGCGATCTGATCATTTCCTGACCACCCGCCCCGTCCCACCATCCCCCGCACGCTTCGTCTCCCGTCTGCGGTACGGATAAACCACCGCCTCCTCATCCTCCACCCAATCCCCATTCAGCCAGCTATAGGGGTTCTCGTACCGCAACGACCGGCAGGCCATGTCTTCGAGGTGCCGGGTCAACACCGGGTCATAGCCCCACATCACGTCGAGGGCGTCGTTGAACTCCTGGATCAGCCCGACCGAAAACGCCTCCTGCTGCATCCGCTGCTGCCAGGGAGGCGCCCCCTTGCTGATCTTGGGGTGCCGGACTTTGATCGGTTTCATGAACGACTCGGCCCAGCTTGGCTCCTCGTCGGGATCCGGGGTCCCCAACACCGGCCAGTTCCGCGCCAGTTCCAGCGTCGCCAGAAAAAACCGTTTGATCG
>Ga0315899_10000136_pt1 | contig 88688 bp, 63 predicted proteins | sample LakEriMetagenome_2_FD_203518 | JGI IMG/M metagenome (GOLD analysis project Ga0315899, IMG submission 203518) | Freshwater fungal communities from buoy surface, Lake Erie, Ohio, United States - Buoy 4 MA112 | ecosystem: Environmental > Aquatic > Freshwater > Lake | place: USA: Lake Erie, Ohio... | reverse complement strand
GCCTTGTGCTTGTGCGGATTGCCCGCCGTTTCGCACTTGATGCGCCAGCCGGGGCCGCCCGTACCGACCGGACCCTTGCCGTCCTTCGTGTGCGGGCAGCCGCCCTGCACCACAAAATCGGCAATGACGCGATGGAACTTGATGCCATCGTAGAAGCCGCTGTTGGCGAGCTTCTCGAAGTTTTCCACGGTGATCGGCGCCTCGCCGGGAAACAGTTCGGCGACGATGGTGCCCTTGTTCGTTTCGAATGTGGCCAGCTTGGTCACAGGAGTCTCGGGATAGGGGTAGACAACGACTCCGGAAATCTAAACGGCTGCCCCCACTGTCCACCCCGGTGGTCTGCCCGATTCACTCGGCGCCCCCGGCGCTCGGACAGACCTCCTGCACGACGCAGCGCTCGCACGCCGGCTTGCGGGCAAAGCAGGTGCGGCGGCCATGGAAGATCAGCAGATGGCTGAGCAGCGCCCAGTCGGCCTGTGGAAAGAGGGGCATGAGCGCCCGCTCGATCCCGATCGGATCTGGCTCTCGCGTAAGTCCCAGCCGCCGTGACAGCCGCTGCACGTGGGTGTCCACCACGATGCCCTCGTTGATGTCGAAGGCGTTGCCGAGGATCACGTTGGCCGTCTTCCGCCCCACCCCGGGAAGTGGCACGAGCTCGGCGATGGTGCGGGGCACCTCCCCGCCGTGGCGTTCCACCAGCCGATTCGCCATGCCCACAAGGCTCTTGGCCTTGGCCCGGAAGAACCCGGTCGTACGCACGATCTCCTCCACGTCCTCGAGCTTCGCAGTGCTCAGCGCTTCGGCGGTGGGGTACGCCTTGAACAGCGCCGGTGTCACCATGTTCACCCGCACGTCGGTGCACTGCGCGGACAGAATCGTGGCGCACAACAGCTCGAATGCATTCGTGTGATCGAGCTCGCAGTGGGCATCGGGATACTCGGCCTTGAGGCGCTCGAGCACCACGGCGGCAACCCGCTGCTTGTCGGCCTTGGTCTTCGGGCTCTTCGCCACCGGCGCCGCGCGCTGGCTGGGCTTGAGGCCGAACGTCTTGCTCGTCTTCCGCGCCTTCGGTGCCGCGGCCGGCTTGGCGGGAGCGGAGGCCTGCTTCGCTGCCTTGGCCGGCTGCTTCACGCTCAGCGGCTGACGGGGGCTGTTCGATCCACGGGCCATCATTGGGTCAGCAAAGGGGGGAACACTGCGCGGAGGAGACGCGGAGGCGCAGAGAACGACGAAGGCATGGTCTTGCTCCGGGTCTCCGCGGCTCCGCGCCTCCCCCGAGCAGGTTCACACACCGGATCCCGCCGCCACACGCCGCGCGCGCGCAAACGCCAGCACTTCCTCCGCGCTGCGCGTGTTCAGCACATGCCGCGGCTCCAGCCATCCCTTGCGGGCAATGGCCGTGCCCAGCGCGAGATTGTCGAAGCCCTGCGGGGAATGCGCGTCGGGGCCGATGCTCACCATCGTGCCGTTCTCGGCGGCCATGCGACAGGCCTTCCAGTCGATGTCGAGACGGTGCGGGTCGGCATTGAGTTCAATCGCCACGCCCACGCGCCCCGCCTTCTCGATGATCGCCGCGAGGTCGATGGCGTACGGCTCCCGCGTCAGCAGCAGCCGACCGGTGGGATGCCCCAGGATGGTGAGGTGTGGATCGTCGAGGGCCTTGAGCACGCGGTTCGTCATCTGCTCCGCGTTCATGCCATACCGCGTGTGCACGCTGCCAATCACGAAATCGAAGCGATCGAGGAACGCGGCGTCGTAATCCACCCGGCCGCACGGCAGGATGTCGGCTTCGATCCCCTTGAGCACCCGGAAGTCGACCCCCTCCTCCGCGAACCTCGCGTTGAGCGCATCGATTTCCGCGTGCTGCTCGACGATGCGATCACGCGAGAGGCCGCCGGCGTAGGTGTTCGACTGCGAGTGGTCGCTCACCCCCAGATAGCGCAGGCCGCGCGCCATCGCCGCCCGGGCCATCTGCTCCACCGTGGCACCGCCGTCACTGTACTGCGAGTGGCAGTGCAGTGCCCCGCGCAGATCCTCTTCGCGCACCCCGACCGGCAGGGTCCCGCGCGCCGCGGCGTCCACCTCGCCGTGCCCTTCGCGTTGCTCGGGGGGCACCCACGCCAGCCCCAGCTGCTCGTACAACGCCATCTCGCTGGCGATGGGGATTGGCGTTCCGCTGGCGTCGCGCAGCTCGTCATTGGCCATCGTGAACCCCAACCGGGCCGCGTGCATCGTGACCTGCTGCACGTGGAGGGCACTGCCGGTGGCTCTCCACAGGGCCATGGCCAACTGTTCCGGGCGCACGCAGGCGAGATCCACCCGAACACCATCGGCGAGCCGCAGTGACAGTGACCGACCGCCCCCGCCGAGCACCTCGCGAACGTCACCACGCTGCGCCAATGAGGCCGCTACGACACTGGGGGACCCGCGCACTGCCGCCACGAGATCCACATCCCGCACGATCTCGGCACGACGCCGAATCGAACCCGCGATTTCCAGTGTCAGCACGTCGGGGTGGGCGCGCATCGCCTCGGCAATGCGCTCGGCCTCGGCGCGCCCATGCTGCCACAGCACGTACGCCCCCGTGGCGCGCAGGTCGGCAATGCCCTTGAGCACCTTGTCGGCCGTCTTGGCACCAAACTTCGGGAGCGCGGCCAGCCGGCCATCCCGGGCGGCCAGCTCCAGCTCGAGGAGCGTGTCCACGTGCAGGTGCTCGTGAATGGAGCGGATGCGCGCCGGCCCCAGCCCCGGGACGCGCAGCATCTCCATCAGCCCTTCCGGCGTTTCCTCCTGCAGGCGCTCCAGCATGGCGGAGCCGTTGCTTTCCGCCAGATCGCGCAGCACGTCGAGAGCCTCGCCATTGAGGGCGACGATCTCATCGGCCATGCCGGCCACCACCTCGCGCACGTCACGTTCACCGTGACCGGCGACTGTGCGCGCCGCGCCCTGCATTCCCCGCACGACGTCGCGGTCCCCATCGTGCAGCTCGAGCAGCACGGCGATCTGGGCAAGGGCCTGCGCGGCGTCACGGCAGTTCATGCGAGCAATCTAGCCACCGTCTGGCGGGCCCGGTGAGCCCCCGGGTCAGGCCCGCCGCCAACCTTCCATGGCCGTGGCCGCGCCGCTGCTCGGCGTTGGCACGGCGCGCGGGCGGCGTCCGCTCCTCCTCGCGCAGCCGGTGCGCCTGGTCGACCACTCCAGCCGGCGTACCCCCGGAACGCGTGCCGCCATCACGGAGGGCGCCCATGGTCCAGTCGCGTTCCGCCAAGGCGAGAGGGCCGCGAATTCGATGCCGTCGTGCGCCGCGTGGAGGCTGACACGGAGGTCGCGCTCGTCCACCGTCACGGCGCAGCGGTGAGATCGTGACGGGACCGCGCGGGACCAGGCGCTAGCGGGTGGCCGTCAGGAAGCGCTCGATGGCCGGGAACAACGCGTCGGGACGCTCAACGTACGGCACATGCCCACACGCCTCGAGCACGACACACTCGCCACCGAGCGCCTCCGCGGCCGCCGTCGCGGAGGCGAGCGGAATGGGATCCTGCCGCCCGTGAATCACGAGCGTGGGTACACGCACGGCACGAAGCGATTGGCGCAGATCGAAGTCGCCGAGCGACTGCCACACCGATTGCTGCACCTTGCCCGTTACCCGGAACGGGGTGAGGGCGGTGGCTCGTGCCGGGTCGGCGAAGTACCCCGCCACGCTCAGCTCGAAGCTGCGCTGGCGGAAGGCGGCCGGGTCCGATTCCCGCAGGCCGGAAGCCGCCAGCGTGTCGCGCATGGCCCGGATGGTGTCGCTGCGTCCCCGCACGGCAAGGGTGGTCTCGAACTCGTCGCGCCACGCCCGCGAAATCGGCGCCGGCGACACCAGCACCAGGCGCGCGACCGGGGGCATGGTCGCCTGTGCGGTCGCCTGCACCGCGTAGAGCATGGCGAGCAGGGCGCCCCACGAATACCCCACCACCGTGGCGCCCCCGCTGCCAGGCGGCGCCACTCCGAGTTCAGCGAGCACCTGTGCCAGATCGTCCACCTGGGTCTGCCAGGTAATCGGGGCGGGATCGTCCGTTTTCGACTGCCCTCCGCCGCGCTGGTCGTAGGTCACCACCCGGTGGCGCTCGGCGAGGGCCAGCATCTGCGGGTAGAGGTAGTCGTGATGCGCCCCGGGTCCGCCGTGCAGGAGCAGCAGCGGGTCACCGTGACCGTCAACGCGATAGAAGAGGGGGACGGCGGTCGTGCGCGTGAAACCGGTAGACATGGTCCAAAGCTAGCGGTCGATGCGGCACCGTTCACCCGGTGCGGCTTGTGGCCTATCTTTGTGGCATGCCCCCTCTTGGCTATCGCCGTACCGTGGTCGCCGCGGGCGAATCCGTCGTGCAGCACGCAGGCCCCGACGGGCGTGCGGCGCGTGGCACCCTCCGTTCGCTCGCGCTGCTCGTCGATCGCCTGGCTACGCTTGGCTCGTCCCCCGACGGTGCACAGGGGGGGAGCGCAGCAACCGCGGTGCGGGATGCGATGCGTCAAGTGACCGCCCGGGTGCGTGAAGCACCCGTGCAGTGCCGGATCCAGGAGCAGCAGTTCGTGCTCGACGGCGAGCCGGTGGATCGGGGGCTCACGCGTGACGATCCCCTGCTGAGCACCTTGCTCGTCCGCTGCCTGTCGCTGGGCGTGGGTGGCATCACCGTACGGCAGGGTGCGGCGCCGGCCGAACTGCTGACGCTGGCGACGCTGCTGGCGCGGCGGCGCGCGGCGGACGATACGCCGGTCACGAACGATACGCCCACCTCGATGAGTGCCGTGGCCGAACAGCAACCGCGCGAACTGCTGCGGTCCTGGAGCGTCCTCGTCACGCCGGCGGATCAACCGGGCGGGCATCGCCTCGCCACTCCCCTGGATGGCGCCGGGGGCCTGGCGGCAGGGACGTCATCGATGCCGTCGGACGCTGACACTGGTATCTCGGCCGCGGCATTGCGGGGGGCCGGTCCCACGCTGGTGCGGCTGGCGGCCGCCACCGATGATACGGCGGGCAGTCGCGTGGTGGACGCGCTGGTGCCGCTCATCGATCAGGCAGAGTTCCGTGGAGACGCCCGGCTGTTGGAGCAGGTCGCCGTCGCGGCGGCGCGTCAGGCGCACGTCGTTGCTGGAGGGGGCGGTCGGTTGGCGCTCGAACGGGTGATGCGCCGGCTGCAGCACCGCAGCAGCCTCGAGCTGCTGGCGGGGCGACTTCCGTACGTGGAAGACCGCACGATGCTGCTGGAACTGCTGGCCCGGGCCGGCGAGACCGCCGTGGACATCCTGGTCAAACAGCTGCTGCAGGCCGAGGATGGCGCCGCGCGGCGCGTCTATTTCGACAGCATCGTCCAACTCGACATCGCCGGCCCCATGCTGTTCGATCTCGTTCGCGATTCCCGCTGGTTCGTGGTGCGCAATGCGGTGGCACTGCTGGGCGAGATGGGCGTCGAGCAGGCCGATCTTGCCATGCTGCCGTTGCTGCAACATGCCGATGACCGCATCCGGGTGGCGGCGGCGCGTTCGCTGGTGCGGCTGGGCACGGTCAAGGCGCTGCAGGGGCTGCACGCGGCCATTGACGATGCGAGCGCCGAGGTGCGACGCATCGCGGCGGTGAGCTACGGACTGACGCCAGGCACCAGCGGCATGGTGCGCCCCCCGGCAGTGCGTCTCGCCATGGCCCTCGAGAAGGAAACCGATGAGGATGTGGCGCTCGAGATGGTGGCATCGCTGGGCAAGCTGGGTGGCGCCGACGCCGTACAACGGCTGTTCCGGCTGGCGATGCCGCAACAGTCGGCGGGTGACACGGGTGAGGCGTCGCGTGAAGCGTGGCTGCGCATCGCCGCGCTCGAAGCGCTGGTGAAGGCACGCGGCAGCGCCATCATGCCCCACGTGGAAACCCTCACGAACGACGCCGACCCGGAAGTGGCGCAGGCAGCCCTCCGACTGCGCGGCTGACGCCCGGGATAGCGGCGTCCGCCGCGTCAGGGGCGGTCAGCGCGCCGTGAAGTCGGTGGACGCCGTTACCCGACGACACGTTTCCGCAATGAGTTCGGCGGCGCGATCGAGATCGTCGAGCGACACCATCTCGTTGGGGGAGTGCATGTACCGGTTGGGGATGCTCACCAGCGCCGTGGCCACACCCGTGCGGGCGAGCTGCATGGCGTCCGCGTCCGTGCTCGTGAAGCGTCCGGCGGCGTGGATGCTGTACGGGATCGACAGCGCCTGCGCCGTGTCGGCCAGCAGCCGATACACGACCGGGCTGGTCACACTGCCGCGCGTGAGCACGGGGCCGCCCCCGACGCTATGCTCGCCCAGCTCTTCTTTCTTCATGCCGGGATGGTCGGTGGCGAAGGTCACGTCCACCGCGATGGCCATGCTGGCCTCCACGCCCTGCGCCGCAACACGCGCCCCACCGCCGCTGTAGCCGATCTCCTCCTGCGCCGTCGCGGCCGCCACGACGCGCGCCGCCCCGGGGCGTGCCGCGTAGCGACGCAGCGCCTCCAGCACCACGAACGCGCCAATGCGGTTGTCGATACTGCGGCTCACGAGGCGGTTGTTGGGCAGGTCGAGGGTGCGCGAGTCGATGACCCCTGCGTCACCCACCTCCAGCAGTTCGAGCGCTTCCGCCTTGGTCGTGACGCCGATATCCACCCACAGATCGGTGATCTTGGAGGCCTTCTCGCGCTCGTCCGGCTTCATGAGGTGAATGGGCTTCTTCCCGATCACGCCAACGACATCGCCATGGCGCCCGAGAAAGCGGATACGCTGCGCCACGAGGACCTGCGGGTCCCACCCGCCGATGGGCTCGACGTAGACGTACCCCTTGTCGTCAATGTGGGTGACGATGATGCCGATCTCGTCGATATGGCCCGCCAGCAGAATGGTGGGGCCGGTGCCATCCCCCTCGGCGGTGGCCAGCGAGTTGCCGACGACGTCGGCGCGGATGTCGGCCGCAAAGGTGGCCGCTTCGGCGCGCCACACACGCGCCGGTGCGCCTTCGAACCCCGACGGCCCAGGGGTGTCGAGCAGGCGCTTGAGAAAGGCGAGGGAGGAGTCGGAAAGCATGGGAGGAATATAGGTGCTATTGTGGAGGCATGACCCTCCTGCTTCTTGCCATCGGCCTGGGCGCCGGCATTCTGTCGGGCGTCTTCGGCATCGGCGGCGGCATCGTGATCGTGCCGGCGCTGGTGTATCTCGCGAAAATGCCCCCGCAGCAGGCGGCCGGCACGTCGCTGGCCGCGCTGGTGCTGCCGCTCGGGGCGGCGGTCGGTGCGCTGACCTACTACCGGGCCGGCCATCTGCAGCCGCGCGACGCGCTGCTCATTGCGGTGGGCATGGCGGTGGGCGCATTCGGCGGGAGTTGGATTGCCACGCACATGGACGGGGATGTGCTGCGGAAAGGATTTGCGGTGCTGATGGTGCTGATGGCGGCAAAAATGTGGGTGGGCTGAGGGCTCGCACCCACCCACAACCCAGAACGCGCGACCCTCCACCCTGAACGCGCGTGTTGTCACTCGCCGCCCCGATCCGCAAGATCGCGTGGGTAGCTGATGGCGCGCCCGTTCAGGGTTACGGGTCGAGGGTTGAGAGTTGTGCGTGCGTGTTACTGCAGCCGCACCGCATGCCAGGGCTCGATCTCGCTGAACAGCGTGGGCGCGATGATGCTGGCCATGGCCTCGATGCCTTCCACCACCCGCGGCCCGGGCCGTGAGATGAGGCCGTTGGCGTCGAGCGCCCAGACCTGCCGCCCCTCGAGCCATTGCCACTGCGGCAGGGCAAGACACCGCCTCCCCTCCGCGGTCGCCTGCTCGAGCGTGTAGCCGCAGGGGGCAAACAACACGATCTCCGGGTCGGCCTTGCGCAGGGCGTCCATGGCTACCGGGACGCTATGCGCTGCCGCCACGCCCAGCACATCGATGCCGCCGGCACGGGCGATCTGCTCGGGTCCCCAGTGCCCGGCGACGTAGAGCGGGTCGGTCCACTCCACCAGGGCAACCCGAGGGCGCGGTGCCTGCGCCGCCTTGAGCGTGCGGTGCACATGCTCCACGCGATCCCGCAGCCCCGCGAGCAGTTCGTCGGCCTCGTCGTCGGTGCCGATGGCCCGGGCTACGGCCCGGATATCCGCATAGATGCCGTCCAGTGAGGTGCCGCCCAGCGTCACTACCGCCGGCGGCGGCGCAAGGCGGGCGGCGAGCGCCCGGACGTCCGCCTCGCGTACGGCGCACACCTCGCACAGCGCCTGGGTGAGAATCGCCGTCGGGTGGAGTGCCGTGATGGTCTTTGCGTCGAGGGTGAAGAGCGCCACGCCGTCGGCGTGGGCATCACGCACCGCCGCATCGATGGCCGACGGATCGTGGGCGTGGGGGAGGGCGCTGCGGGTGACGCGGGCGCGCGAGCGCACCACGTCGGGGTAGTCGCACTCGTGCGTAATGCCGACCAGATGGTCGGTGGCACCAAGGAGCGCGACGATCTCGGTGGCGGCGGGGAGCAGGGACACGATGCGCATGACGGGGGAGGCAGGGAGACACACGGGGGAGCGTGGCGCTCTATCCAATGCTGCGCTCGTGCGCGCGACCTGGCGAGTTATGGCGAAAAAAAAAGGGGGCGGAGCGACATGAGTCGCTCCGCCCCCTCCACCTCAGCTGCTGCGATCAGGCCTTGCGGCGACGACGGGCGGCCGCGCCCATCGCCATTGCGCCGCCGATCACCAGCGCCAGCGACGCCGGCTCCGGCACCGCATTGCCCGTTGGCGGCTGCACCACGGGGCCCGTGCCCACGTCGATGAGGCTGCTGTTGATGCCCTGCGTGAAGTCGAAGAAGTTGTCGGCGGGATCGACGTCCTGCAGCTGGAAGACCAGGCTCAGATTGGTGTTCAGCGCGCTCCAGATCGTACCCAATGCCGTCAGATCGGTCGTGGTGAACCAGCCCGTATAGAGTTGGTCGTCCAGGAAGCCAAGCGTGGCGGAGCCAATCGTCCCGCCGGTGGAATTGGTTTGGCTGGTCGACACGCTCGACCAGTTGCCGATGGTGGCACCGTTCACCAGCAGGGTGTTGTCGTTTTCGTCGAAGTTGCCCGCGCCCGTGTCGCCGTCATACAGGGTGAAGCGGAACGACGCGCTGGAGAGGCCGCCACCCAGCAGCAGCAGGTTGCCGGCGGTGAAGCCGGTCTGGGTGCCGATGGTCAGCGGATTGCCACTCGCCGTACCGGGGACCGGATTCTCCGGATTGTTCGAGAAGCCACGGTACAGCGACGAGGCCGACAGCTGCGACACGAGCCGCGTGCCGTTCGTGCCGATGAGGTCGGCCACGACACCGCCGATCACGCTCACGCCGGACGGCAGGGCCCCGTTGGGTGAGGCAAGCTGGGCGCTTGCGGTGCTCGGGAGGGCCACGGCGACGGCGGCGGCTGCCGAGAGGAACAGATTGCGCATGGCAACTTGGGGAAAGGGGGGAAAGTAGGAACACTCGCGTTCACTTCAAGACATGTGCCGCGCGTCCCCGCGCAGCTAACTCGTTGTGTTTTCGTCCCTGCTTGCTACTCCATGTCCCATGAAGTGTGGCGAGCACGCATCGGAATGTGGCGTCTTCGCCTGCTCAGTGTGGGGTCTTATAGACGAGTCTGCCAGCCAGCCAGGTGCTCAGCACGCGTGTCCGCAATACCAGGTCCGCTGGGATGCGCATGATGTCCTGATCGAGCACCACGAAGTCGGCGTACTTGCCCGGCGTGATCGAGCCCATGAGCTGCTCCTGGAAGCCCGCATACGCCGGCCAGAGCGTCATGCTGCGCAGCGCGTCTTCGCGCGACAGGCGCTGCTCGGGGTACCAGCCACCGGCAGGCCAGTCACGCGCATCCTGGCGGGCAATGCTGGCGTGGAAGCTGATGAGCGGGTTCACCTCCTCGACCGGGAAGTCCGACCCGTTGGGGATCACCACGCCGGTCTGCAGCAGCGACTGCCAGGCATAGGCACCATACAGGCGCGTGGGGCCCAGACGCTTGCCAATCCAGTACATGTCGCTGGTCTGGTGGCTGGCCTGCATGCTGGGAATCACCCCCAGCTGGGCGAAGCGCGGAATGTCGTCCTGGTGCAGGATCTGCGCGTGCTCCACGCGAAAACGGTGGTCGGCGGTGGGGCGGGCATCGAGCGCCTTTTCGTAGGCGTCGAGCACGACCCGATTGCCGCGATCCCCAATGGCGTGGGTGTTGACCTGAAAGCCGGCGGCGAGGCCCCGGCGGGCCACGTCCTCGATGTGCGCCGGGGCACTCAACAGGAGCCCGCTGTTGTTCGGGTCGTCGCTGTACGGCTCCAGCAGTGCGGCACCGCGCGAGCCCATGGCCCCGTCGGCGTAGAGCTTGACCGCGCGCACCCACAGCTGGCCATCGTAGAGCGCGGAGCGTGGGCCCACCTGGAAGTAATGATCGAGCGCAGTCGCGTCGTCAGCGATCATCACGTACACACGCAGATTGAGTTCCCCCTGCTGCGCCATGTCCGCGAAGAGTTCGATCTGCTCGCGGCTCGCGCCCGCATCGTGCATGCCCACGAGCCCCAGCGAGTGCATCCGCGCCACGGCGTCCCTGAGCGCGGCGCGCATCTCCTGGCGCGAGAGCGGCGGCACCTGCCGTTCCACCAGGCTGCTCGCGCGGTCGATCAGCACGCCGGTGGGATTGCCCTTCGTGTCGCGAACGATCCTGCCGCCGCTTGGATCCTTGGTGGCGGCGGTGAGCCCGGCCCGCTGCATCGCGGCGGCGTTCACGTAGGCGGCGTGACCGTCCACCCGTTCCAGCAGGACCGGATGATCGGGGGTGGCCGCACTCAGCGCCTCGTGGGTGGGGAAGGCGGTGTGGCCCCACGCATTTTGGTCCCAGCCACGGCCAACGATCCAAGTGCCTTTGGGGGTCCGCCGGGCGCGCTCCACCACGCGGGCGATCACCTCGTCCAGGCTCCTGGTGCCCACGAGGTCCACACTGCGGAGCTTCTGGGCGAGCCCGGAGAAGTGGGCGTGGCCGTCCACCATACCCGGAATCACGGTGCGCCCGTCGGCGTCCACGACCGTCGTGGCCGGCCCGGCGAGCGCCTTGGCTTCGCGCGCGGATCCGGTGAAGACCACCCGGCCACCCCGCACGGCAAAGGCGTCCACCAGCGGACGGGCCGGGTCGGCGGTATAGATGCGGCCGTTGGTGACGATGAGGTCGGCCGGGGGCTGGGGCATGCCAGCCGACGGCTGCGCCGCGGCGGCATGTGGCGCGCTGGTCAGGAGCAGCGCGACCAGTACGCTGCACGAAACAGTGAAAGTGGGCATCGCGAAATCTGCGCCTGCCGCTGTCTTTCCGCAGCGGCGGTTCCACGGCGCGCGTCGGACGGACGCGCGGCGCCACGTCCCGATACCGGAGGAATCGGCGGCGGACACGCGCCCGCTTGCCCGTGCTGTAACGCTCCCGCTTGCCGACGCCGACGCGCCCCGATCAGGCACCGGCGGGCGGAGGTGCGGCGATGGCGATGCACAGGGTGTGGCACCTCCGCTACACGGCGCACGATCGATGCGGCCGCGCCAGAGGGGGTGATCGTGGCACGGAACATGAGTCTCCCCCCTTCGTGCACGCCGCATCCACCCCTTCCTCCCGACCCATGTCTCGCACCTTCTCTCGCTCGCTTCGACTCGCGTTCGTTGCCGCCACCGTGACAGCGGGTTCGGCGCACGCTCAGGCGCCGTCGCCGACGGCCACGAGTGGCTATCTGGATTTCGTCGGCAGCTACGCCGGTGCTCCCATCGCCAACAACATCATCACCGGGCCGTACCGGGCGAAATTCCAGCCCACCGGCGGCGCCATGGGGGCCAACGAATTCGCTGTCTACTGCTTCGACTGGCTCGGCCGTGCCGGCGACAGTGACATTCAGATCCTGACCTTCTCCGACGCCGTCTCGTCCATGGCGCCGGTGCCGACGGCACTGCGTCTCAAGTTTGCCGACGATCCGGAGGGTACGGCAGGTGGTTTGACGACCGCCAAGCTCAATTCGGCCGCATGGCTCACCACCCAGATGACCATGGCCAATCAGGCGCAGTGGAACGAGATGCACGTGGCGCTCTGGCGCCTGTTCTGGGATGCCGGTGTGGGATCGCCCACCCTCCCCGATCTCACGTTCCAGTCGGGTACCGGTGATCCGAACGCGCAGTACTGGTTCGACATGGCCGTGCAGAATGCCACCTACGACGCCAGCAACTTCCGCATTCTCGCGCCGGTTGACGGGCAGGGGGTCTTCCGCACCGATCGGCAGGTCTTCCTGGCGCAAGTGCCGGAGCCTGGTTCGTTCGCGCTGACGGGTGTGGGGCTGGTGGCGCTTGCCTGGGCATCCCGTCGCCGTCGCCACATCGCCTGACGCGCGTGCGCGGCACCCGGAACGCCGCCACGCAAAAAAACGCCACCCGAATCGGGTGGCGTTTTTTTTGTCTGCGGTTTCCGTTCAGAGCGGCAACGCGCCCATCCCCGCCTTACTTGCTCGGCGGCAGGATGACGGCGTCGATCACGTGAATCACGCCGTTCTTGGCGGCGATATCGGTCTTCACGATGTGCGCGTTGTTGATCATCGGCGTGCCGCCCATGACGGAGATCTTGGCCTCGGAGCCTTCGACCGTCTTGGCACCCTTGCCGGCGAGCTTGAGCGCATCGGCCGCCATGACCTTGCCAGCCACGACGTGGTACAGCAGGACGCTCTTGAGCTTCGCCTTGTCCTTGCCCAGCGCTTCGAGCGTCGCCGCGGGGACCTTGGCGAACGCTTCGTCGGTCGGGGCGAACACGGTGAACGGGCCCGGGCCCTTCAGCGTTTCGATCAGGCCGGCATCGCCAAGCAGCTTGGCGAGCGTCTTGAACGAGCCCGCCGCCACGGCGGTCTCGACGATATCCTTATCCTGCGCCTGGGCAACGGTGGGGGCAGCAAAGGCCAGCACGGCGGCCGTAGCGATCAGGGAAAGCGTGCGCATCGGTGACAACTCCATGTCGTCGGGTTCCAGTACATGTAGGACCGACCGGTCCTAACAGCAGGTGAATACCCCGTTCCCGTACCCTGTTCCTCTGCTCCAGTTTCTGTGACAGTCCGAGCACCTGAGTCCGAAACCTGTGGGTAAGGCCGGGCGAGCCCCCTCGCGGCCTGGCCAGGTCACCCGGCTCGTTCGCGCGACGGTGTGGCTCTCCAGCACCGTCTCGGTGATCGGTTGGCTCCTCCTGGCCGCCGTGAACGATGCCAGCCCGTTCGGCATGCTGCTGGGCTTCGCCCCCCGGTGGTGGGTGGTGTTCCCGTGGCTCCTGCTGCTTCCCCTGGGGGCCCTCGCGGGCGCCCCCACGGCGCTGGTCGCCGTTGGCGGCACGCTGGCCGCGGTTTTCGGCATCGCCCGGTTCGAACTCCCGCGTGGCGCCGCCGGCGCCCCGCCCCGTGCACTTCGCGTCGTCACCTACAATACCGACTTCAGTCTGCCGCTGGCCGCGCAGTTGCGCGCCGATCTGCGTCGCTGGGACGCCGACATCGTGCTGCTGCAGGACTGCAAGGTCGTACTCGCCCAGACGCTGCGCCTGGCGGTCCGCGAAGCGGGCTCGCTGGGGTCTTACTGCTTTGCCTCCCGCTGGCCCATCGTCGACGTGGTGCCCCTTACACCCCCCGCGTCGCGAGGAACCACGGCTGCGCCTCCTGCCATCCGGCTGCGTATCCGCACGCCCAAGGGTGACCTGCTGGTCTACGCAGTGCACCTGCCCAGTCCGCGCCATGCGCTCGGGGCCGCGAGATGGCCGCAGCCAGGCGAACTGGTTCCCCGGCTGCGCGCCTCGCTGGACGAACGCGGACGCGCGTCCGCCTTCGTCTCCTCGATGGTTGCGCGGCGCGACCGGCCCTTCATCGTGGCCGGTGATTTCAACCTGCCCTTCGGCAGTGCCATTCTCCGCCGAGACTGGGGTGACCTCACCAACGCCTTCGCCGCCGCAGGGGTCGGTTTCGGCCACACCATGCAGGCGGGGATCTTCCCGGTGCGCATTGACCACGTGCTGGTACCGCCCACACTGCGCCCCGTCAGCGCCACCGTGCTGTCCGGGTACCCCAGCGAGCATCAGCCTGTGGTGGTCGACCTCGCCTGGCCGGACTGATTCCCGCCAGCGGTCGGGCGCCGTGCTCAGCGCAGCGCGCTGAGCACCACCGTTTCCACGATGCCCAGGCCGAAATACGCCACGAGCACGCTGATGTCGATCATGCCGATGGTGGGAATCACATTGCGCAGTGGGGCCAGGAACCACTCCGTGAGCACGAAGCTCCAGCGCCACCACGTGGAGTACGGGCCGCCGCCCACCCAACTGGCGATCACGCGGGCGAAGAGGGCAATGCGCAGCACGCTGAACGTCCACTTCACCAGCAGCAGGAGCATGCCGCCACCGCTCTGGCTGGCGTACGCCATGAGGATGAACTGGTCGCGCAGGAACTGGAGGCCGGAGAGCAGGAGCAGGCCTCCCAGAATGACCGCCGCCAGCGCCCACCACGGGGCCGCGTATGGTGTGCCCCCGGCCCGCAGCAGGCGACGCTCCATGGGCGCGATGAGTACCGGGTCGATCCGTTCCCGGACGAATCGCGCCACCGGGGAAAACGGGGAAATGCGCCGCGTCCGCACGCCCCACGAGGTAATCGCCCCGACGCCTGCCACCAAGCCGGCGGCAAAGACCAGGGGACGGAGCAACGCCAGCACGGTGTTGAGGAGACCCGCAACGGATTCGAGCATGGCGAATTATACCCGGGGGCGGCACCTGCGGTGCCGCGGAAAGGCGTGAAGTTGGACGGCGTTACGCGTTGCCTCCAAGCTGCATGGCGCCAGCACTCGGCGGTGGCCCGCTACCGCGGTGCTGTCAGGAGGCCACTCTTTACGCCCCTCCACCTTTACGCCGTTACCGTTCCCCCCGTCTCACGCTCTGCCAACGCTCGTATACGTGAACCCCTGCGCTCTCACCGCCTCCGGCCGATACACGTTGCGCAGGTCGACGAAGATCCGCTGCGCCATCGCGCTCCCCAGCCGTTCAAGGTCGAGCCCGCGGAACTCGTTCCACTCGGTCAGCAGCGCCACGGCGTGGGCCCCGGTTGCTGTCGCATACGGGTCGGTGCACCACTCCACCCCCGGCAACAGCGGCTCGCCCTCGGGCATCGCTGCCGGGTCGAACGCCTTGACGTGCGCGCCGGCGTCCTGGAGTGCCGGAATGATCGACAGGCTCGGCGCGTCACGCATGTCGTCGGTATTGGGCTTGAACGCGACCCCTAGCACCGCAATCGTCTTGCCCCGCACCGTGCCTCCGCACGCGCTCATGATGCGGCCGGCCATGGCCCCCTTGCGACGGTCGTTGATCTGCACCACGGTCTCCACCAGGCGGACCGGTGAACCCACATCCTGTGCCGTACGTGCGAGCGCCAAGGTGTCCTTGGGGAAACAGCTGCCCCCATAGCCCGGCCCGGCGTGCAGAAACTTCTTGCCGATGCGACCGTCGAGGCCCATGCCGCGGGCCACGTCTTGCACATCGGCGCCGAGCTTCTCGCACAGGTCGGCAATTTCGTTGATGAAGGTGATCTTGGTGGCGAGAAACGCATTCGCCGCGTACTTGGTGAGCTCCGCCGTCTCGAGACTCGTCATCACGATGGGCGTTTCCATGAGGAAGAGCGGACGGTAGAGTTCGCGCAGCACGTCACGGGCGCGATCGGTTTCGCAGCCGATCACGACCCGGTCGGGGCGCATGAAATCGCCAATGGCCGACCCTTCGCGCAGAAACTCGGGGTTCGACGCCACATCGAACGCCGCGTCGGGATTCGTTTCGCGCACGAGCGCCGCCACACGGCGTCCCGTGCCCACCGGTACCGTGCTCTTGGTGACGATGACCGTATAGCCGCGCAGCGCGCGCGCCACGTCCATGGCGGCGGCCTCCACGTAGCGCAGGTCGGCGTGTCCATCGCCACGCCGGCTGGGGGTGCCCACGGCCAGGAACACCGCATCGGCATCGGCCACCGCACCGGGGAGGTCGGTGGTGAAGCGCAGGCGCCCACTGCGCATGCCCCGCTCCACCAGATCCTCGAGGCCTGGCTCGTACATGGGGATCTCGCCACGGCGCAGCTGCTCGATCTTCTCCGCGTTCCTGTCCACGCAGGTGACCGTCGAACCGAACTCGGCGAAGCAGGCACCGGACACAAGGCCGACGTAGCCGGTGCCGATCATGGCAATGCGCATGGCAAGGACCCCAGGAGGCGAAGTGGATGACCCGGAGCAAATCTATGCGGCCTGACCGGCGGACTGGCGGGTCGCGTTGTCGCGACGAAGTAACGTCCCGGTGCCGTAAGACCCGATCACCAGCAGCCAGTCGACGAGACGCACGGGAGGATTGCCGAAGGCGACCGGCAGCAGCAGCAGCGTCAGGGCCAGTGTGGTGGGCCAGAGCAGCGAGCTGTCGAAGCCGATCACGGGGCGTCCCGGTCGGGTCCCCGTGACCAGCCACCCCAAAGGCAGGAAGAGCACGACGATCCAACCTCCGTGCACGAGGCGCGCGCCGCCGTGCCCCGGACCGATCATGGATTGCCACAGGGCCCACCCCACCAGCGGGGTCACTGACCATTGGCTCGAGGTGGCGCGACCATTCCGCAGCGTCGTGATCGCCATCGTTCGTGACGAACTCGTCGCCGCGATGCGCACCGGCTCGTCGGGACTCCATACGCCGGTTTCGTGGACCAGCACGAGGGGGGTGAATCCGGCTGCCTCGGCGTTGGTCCGCTGCCGCAGTTCCACGCGTGAGCCATGTTGCGCCAGCATCAGCACGGGCGTGCTGTCGCCGGCCGCGTGCACGAACACGATCGATCGCCGCGTCATGGTGGGCTCGAGTCGGCGAAGCTGCAGCTCGAGACGGAACGTGTCGCCGAGGGCCATGGCCTCCCGCACCAGCGGACCGTAGCCCGGATGCGGGATGGGTTGGCCGTTGAACGAGACCGCGCGGATCTCGCCGCCGAAATAGCCGAACGCCGGCGAGTAGCTGAACCGGCTGGGGCGCGTGATCGTCTCGCCGGCGGCGTTCCGGGGAACGGCGGGCTGCAGCAACAGGCTCGTGCCAACGAGCACGAGCACCACCATGCCGCCCCAGGCATTGGCGAGACGGCGGGCCGATGCGCCAGCCGACCCGCGAACGGCGCGCGCCGCGGGCATCGTGGCCCACCCGACGAGGGTACCGATGGTGTTCGTCGCCACGTCGGCGATGGCTGGTGAGCGCGACCCGAGCCAACCGCTCCATTGCACCAGCTCGACGGCCAGCGAGACGGTCAGACCAACGACCCCTGCGGCGCGGACCCCCCGCCGTCCCACGTACATGGCGGCGCCCAGCGGCAGGAACAGGACAACGTTCGCGACGGCGTCAGCGAGCCACGCGGGGCCGCACACCAGACACCACGCAGGTGGCACGCGCGTCGCGGGCACACCACCGGCCGGTACCAGCGTGGCCATGGCGATCACACCAACGGCGCCAAGCAGCAGCGCCGCCGATGCCTGGCGTGAACGCATGGCGAAACGGCCGACGCCGGCTACCGCAGGACGGCCTTGGCGATGGTCTGCAGCTGCATGTTGCTCGTGCCTTCGTAAATGGTGCCGATCTTGGCGTCGCGGTAGAACTTTTCCGCCGGGTACTCGCGCGTGTAGCCGTAGCCACCGAACAGCTCCACGCAGAGGCTCGTCACGCGCTCACACATCTGGGAGGCGTACAGCTTGGCCATGGCGCCCTCGCGCGCGATGTCGCGGCCCGCGTCCTTGAGGCGTGCCGCGTTGTAGACCATGAGGCGCGCGGCTTCGAGTTCGGTGGCGGCCTGCGCGACCTGGAACTGGATCCCCTGGAACTCCGCCAGCGCCTTGCCGAACTGTTTGCGTTCCTTCAAATGCGCGATGGCCGCCTGCAGGGCGCCCTGGGCCACCCCCAGCATCTGCGCTCCGATGCCGATGCGCCCCTCGTTGAGCGTTTCGATGGCGATCTTGTACCCCGCACCGACCTCGCCAAGCACGTTCGCGTCGGATACGAAGACGTTCTCGAAGTGCAGGCTCGTGGTGCTGGAGGCGCGAATGCCGAGCTTGTCTTCCTTCTTGCCCACCGAAAAGCCGGGCGTGCCCTTCTCCACGATGAACGCCGTGATGCCCTTGTAGCCCATATCGGGGCGGGTGTTGGCAAACACGACGAACACGCTGGCTTCCCCACCATTGGTGATCCACGCCTTGCTGCCATCGAGCGTCCATCCGCCGTCGGCCCGCGTGGCGCGGGTCGCGAGGCCAAACGCGTCCGAGCCCGAGCCGGGTTCGGAGAGGGCGTAGGCGCCGATCGTGTCGGCCGTCATGCGCGGCAGGATGCGCGCGCGCTGCTCCGCATTGCCGTACCGGTGCAGCGGATAGTTGACGAGCGTGTTCTGGACATCCACCTGAATCGCCGCCGAAGCGTCCACCTTGCTCAGCTCTTCCACGGCGAGGGTGACCATCATGAGCGACCCGCCAGCGCCGCCGTACTGCTCGGGCAGTGCGATGCCCATGAGTCCGAGCTCGAAGAACTTGGCGGTCAGTGCGGGATCGACCTTGCCTGCCTCTTCCATGGCCCGTACGCGCGGCGCGACGTCAGAGTCCGCCAGCTCGGCCACGGCGGCACGGAAGAGCTCCTCCTCTTCGGACAGGATGGTCAGCGGGAGATGGGCGGATTCGGCGGCGGTGGGACTCATGGGGGGTGACGGAATGGGCGGGGAGGACGCACGAGACGGTGCACCCTAATGATCTAAGGTGGTGATGAGGCGGGAGAAAGGTGACCGCTCTTCGGCGACGGGCATGGCCGATACCGGCACGCGAGTTGCCCCTCGATACCGCCGTGTGACGAACACGCCACGTCGGTAACGGTCGCCGGAAGACATGCCAAGTCACTTCACCACAAGCGTTTATCGCCGATACGCCGGTCGGGGGCTCCCACTCTCCCGGATCGCGTTGCTGGCATCGCTCTTGGGGGTGTTGCAGGGGTGCAACGATAACACTCTACAGGCGCCAACCGAGGAACCGGCAACACCGGCAGGCGGTGTTCGATCGTTGCAGCTGGCAACCGACAGCGTGCAGTTCGGAGCGGTCTTGGCGTTTCGTGGCGAGCGACTGCTGTCCACGGCTGCAGCGTTCCGGGCCACCATTGACGGGGCGCCAGTCCCGGTGGACTCCATCGCGGGCGACCGCGTGTGGATGCGGATGCCCAGCACGTCGGCATCCTGTCGAGCGTCGACGGCAGCGATCACGGTGAAGGGGCCGGGGTGGGCATTCCACGGCAATGTCGCCGTGGCCCCCGCTCTTCGCGTGGAGCTCCCTGTTGGCGGTTCCATCGTGGCCCCGTCGGTTGGCGACGCGCAGTGTCTCGATCTGGTCGGGTCGGCAGATGACTCGGCACGATTCGTTTTCACGGTCATGAACACGGTCGCCAACGTCGAGCACCTGTCGGGCTTCACGCTTGCCGGCGTCGGGCGAGGGGCACTCGCCGAACGCCGGGGGGCCGTCATCGCGGATGGCTCCGTACAGCGCATGCGCGCGGCAACCGCCCGTCCCGCTGATCCGGCGCCCGCCGCGGCGTCTGCCCGCCCTTGGGGATACGCGCCTGTCGAGCATGAAGCCGTGGCGCAGCATCTGGCGAGGCTGGATGCACAGGCGTTCCTGGCGCGCATGGCCACGCAGCCGTCGCTCGCCGCGCCCCCTGTCGGCACCGCTTCCCAGGGTACGGCGGCACGTTCCGCAGTGCGCTGGCAGGTGGGTGATGTCGCGAATCAGCGCGTGGCGACGGGGAGCTGCGCCGCCTCCCGGCCCGTACAGGCGCGCGTGGTGTACGCAGGTGCCAGTGCCGTGCTGTTGGAAGATGTCGCGGCGCCAACGGCGGGGCACATGGACGGCTGGTTCGCACGCCTTGGCGAAGAGTACGAGCGCGTGATGCTGCCGCTGGTGCAGCAGCACCTGGGCAACCCCTTGGCGCGGAACGCCCTGCTCGACGGCGATGGCCGCGTGACCCTGCTCTTCACCCCGGTGGTGAATACGGTCATGCCGGGCACCGCGGCATTCGTGAACGCGTGCAACCTGTACCCGCGCAGCATCATGAGCGGCAGCAGCGCCGATGAAGTGATGTACATCCGGGTGCCCGGCAACGGGGAATCCCCGGCGGACTGGCTGCGCGCCCTGCGCTCCACGCTGGTCCACGAAACGAAGCACCTGGCCAGCTTTGCGGAGCGTCTGTCCCGCGGTCGGGACTTCGAAGAGCCATGGCTGGAAGAAGCCACGGCCCGTCTGGCGGAAGAACTGTACTCGCGCACCTTCCGCGGCGGGGGCCAGTGGCTGGGGCGTACCTCCTTTGCCTCGAGTGTGCACTGCGAACTCGTCTGGTGTGACGACCGCCCGCTGGTGATGTACAAGCATTTCGCCGTCCTGCACCAGTTTCTGCGCAATCCCGCAGCCCTGTCGCCGCTCGGATCGGTGTCCCCCAGCGATGCCACCCCCTATGCCAGTGGATGGTCACTCGTGCGTTCGGTGCTGGACGCGACGCACGGGGACGAAAGCCGTCTCATCCGCGCCCTGGTGCGAGGAGATGCCGGCCTGGGCCTTGGGGCGCTCGCCAGTCTTTCCGGGAAGTCTCCCGCCGATATGCTCGACCAGTGGATGGCTGATCAGGTCGACGCGGACACGCGCCGCGGGGCGGCCGCGCTGCGCAGTTGGGACAGCGGGAGTGTCTGGGAGGGGTTGGCCGCCATGTTCCCCACCGTGTTCCGCGGTGCACCGCTGCGCACGACCGTTCTCGAGGCGGGCACCTGGGAATATGCCGGGACGGTGCGGGGCTTCTCCGCGGCGTTCGCCGTACTCGACGGCGTGGGCGTGGGGACGCAGCGGGCGATGCTGCAGACGGACGCGCGCAGCACCACCCGGTTGCGCGTGACCCGCATCGAATAACCGCACCAGCAGTGCCGGGATGGTCCGCCCCCGGGGGGCAGGACGTGAGGGGGGGCGTGCTTGTATGCTTCGGATGGGTTCATTCGTCTTACTGCGTGCCCCTGCCCGATGTCCGGCGGGGCCAGGACCCCTGGGCTGCTTTGCCTGAAACACACCGATCCCATCCATGCGTGCTCTGCTGATCGGCAGCGAATCGTTGGTCATTCAATGCGGCGAAGCCCTGCGGGCGCGACACTGGCACGTGTCGGGTGTGGTCAGCGACGCTGCGGCCGTGCGCGCGTGGGCGGGCAAGATTGGCCTCCCGGTGTTCGCCGTGGCGGATCTGGAGACCGCGTCCGAAACGCTCGCCTTCGATTGGCTGCTCTCCATCACGCACCTGCAGCCCATTCCGGAGCGCGTTCTTGGCCGAGCTGCCTGTGGCGCCGTGAACTTCCACGATGGTCCGCTCCCCCGATACGGCGGATTGCAGGCGGCGGCGTGGGCCCTCCACAACGGCGAGCGTACCCACGGGGTGGTGTGGCACCGGATGACCGCGGTGCTCGATGGTGGAGCGGTGCTCGTGCGTCGCGACTTCCCCATTGAGGAGACCGACACGGCGCTCACGCTCAACGCACGCTGCTGGGCCGCAGCGCTGGATGCCTTCGCCGAGCTCGTGACGCGGCTTGAACAGGGCGCGGCCGACGCGTCCCCGGCGGAAGTCCCGGATCCCGTCACGCATCACGGACGCGCCGATCGGCCGCAGGATCTGGGTCGCTTGCGCCCGGAGCAGTCGGCAGGGGATTGGGAGCGGGCGCTGCGGGCGGCGGATACAGGGGCGTATCCGAATCCATTCGTCTTGCCGTGGGTCTGGCTGGGCGCGCCGGTCATGGTGAAGGCCGTGCAGCCGGTGGCCACCGAGGCGGACAGCGTGCCCGGGCAGATCGTGGCGGTGCACGGCGCTTCGCTGGTGCTGCGCGTGGCCGACCGTGCCGTGATGTTGTCGGATCTGCATCATCTCGACGGTCGTGCCATCCGCGCAGATGCGTGGTGCGCCGAGGCCGGGCTGGCGGCGGGCGATCTGCTGCCCCCAGTTCCGGCGTTGCCCGCCACCCCGGCCGTGTTTGCGCGAAGTGCGATGCACGAGGCGGACTGGGTGCGGAGTTGGGAAGCGTATCAGCCAGTGGCGCTGTCCGGCGGGCACGGCACGCAGCAGGCCACGGAAACTGCCGTACTGGGGCTTCCGGCGGCTGATGAGCAGCTCGTGGCCATGGTCATGCTCCTGCTGGCACGCGGGGCGACGTCGGGAAGCTGGCTCGGATACACGTCCACGACGCTGGCGCATGATGCGCGCGCCGGTATCGACCTGCTCGCGCCCACGGTGCCGCTTGAGATTGGTGTGGATGGCACGCTGTCGGTCTCCGACGCTCTCGCCTCCCTCATGGCACGGTGCGCGCGCGCGGAGCGGATCGGCCCGCATCAGCGGTCGATCTTTGCCCGCTACCCCGCGCTTGGCGGCAGCGAGCGGTCCTGTGACGTGGTGGTGCAACGCCTTGCAGACGGCGAGTGGCCGACACCGCCGGCAGGGGCCAGCCTCGTGGTCCAGGTTGCCGCCGATGGCTCGGCCGCCCGCTGGGCGTCACCGACGGGCTACTGGTCCGTGGACGATCTCCTGCAGTGGCACGACCGGCTGGTGGCGTTGGCTGGGCAGTGGCGCGGCGACGCGAGTGCCCCCGTCGGCGAGCTGTCCATTCTCACCGAACGCGAGCGCAACCAGATCAACGCCTGGGGACGCGGCCCGACGGACGAGGCCGAGCCTTGCACGATCGCCGACGCCATTCGCCAACAGGTAACGCAGTCCCCGGATCGCGTGGCGCTCCACTTCGGTGACCAGTCTCTCACGTTTGCCGAGTTGCAGGCGCGTGCCGATATCGTGGCGTGCCATCTGCAGGCGCGTGGTGTGCGCCCGGATGAGCGCGTGGCCGTGATGGCCGAACGTTCGATGGATCTGGTGGTGGCGCTGCTCGGCGTCCTGCGCGCCGGTGCCGCGTACGTGCCGATCGATCCGCACTATCCGGCCGAGCGACGTCGGCTCATGCTGGAGGATTGCGGCGCTCGCATTCTCCTGACGCAGGCCGAGTTGACGCTGCCCGGTGAGCTGTCGTCGCTGACGCGCCTCCATGTGGAGGCGCTCGGCCCATTGCCTGGGGCCGTCCTGCGCGATGACGTGCGCCCCGAGCACCTCGCCTATGTGATCTACACGTCGGGATCCACCGGTCGCCCCAAGGGCGTCATGGTCGAGCACCGGCAGGTGAGCAACTTCTTCGCGGGAATGGATCGCGCGTTGCGGACCGCGCCGGGGGTGTGGCTCGCGGTCACCAGTGTGTCCTTCGACATCTCGGTCCTCGAACTGTTCTGGACCCTGTCGCGTGGCTTCACCGTGGTCGTGGCTCCCGACCGCCCTGGTGCGGCCGCGGCCACGCCTGCCATTGCCGGCGGTCTCGGGTTCTCCCTGTTCTACTTTTCGGCCGATGAACAGGGTGACGGTCGTGAGAAGTACCGGCTGCTCATGGACGGGGCGCGGTTCGCCGACGCCAATGGGTTCGAAGCCGTGTGGACGCCGGAACGGCATTTTCACGCCTTTGGCGGGCTCTACCCGAATCCGGTCGTCACGAGTGCCGCCATTGCGGCCATCACCACGCAGGTGGGGATTCGCGCGGGGAGCTGTGTACTGCCGTTGCATCATCCCGCGCGTGTTGCCGAAGACTGGGCGGTCGTGGACAACCTGTCGGGTGGGCGCGTCGGGGTGTCGATTGCCCCGGGGTGGCAGCCCAACGATTTCGTGTTTCGTCCCGAGGCGTATGCCGACGCGAAGCAGAACATGTTTCGCGACATCGAGCTGGTGCAGCGGCTGTGGCGTGGTGAAGCGGTCACTTTTCCGGGGCCGCGCGGCCCGGTGGAAGTCCGCACGCTGCCGCGGCCGGTGCAACCGCGACTGCCGCTGTGGGTGACGACCGCCGGCAACCCCGAGACCTTCGCGCAGGCGGGTCGCGCCGGTGCCAACCTGCTGACGCATCTGCTTGGGCAGTCGCTGGAGGAACTCGCCCCCAAGATTGCGGCCTATCGCGCGGCCTGGCGGGCGGCAGGTCATGCGGGGGTGGGGCGCGTCACGCTCATGGTGCACACGTTCATCGGTGACGACGAAGAGCAGGTGCGCGAAACCGTACGCGATTCCATGATCGCCTACCTGCGCACCTCAGTGAATCTCATCAAGCAGTATGCGGGCGTGTTCCCCACCCTGCGACAGCGACCCGGCTCCGACGGGAGCGATGTGGACTTCGCGGCACTCAACGACGAGGAAATGAACGCGCTGCTCGAGTTCTCGTTCGAGCGGTACTTCACCACCAGCGCGCTGTTCGGTACCGCCGAGAGTGCCATGGCCATGGTGGGACGCATTCGAGGCTGCGACGTGGACGAAATCGCCTGTCTGGTGGATTTCGGGCTACCGACGGATCTGGTCCTTGAACACCTCAGGCATCTCGCGGCGTTGAAGACGCAGGCGGTCCGCCAATTCCCGGGAACGACGCGCCAGACTGCACCGGAGAGCGACCTGGCCACGCTCATTGCGCGGCACGGCGTGACCCACTTCCAGTGCACCCCGTCCATGGCGCGCCTCATGCTGGAGACGCCGGGGCACCGGGAGGCGCTCGGGCGGTTGGAGGTGCTGTGTGTGGGTGGCGAAGCGCTCTCGCCAGCACTGGCGAGGGACTTGCTGGCGGCGGGCCCGCGGGCCGTGTTCAACATGTACGGTCCCACCGAAACCACCGTCTGGTCGGCGGTCGGTCAGGTGACCAGCAACACCGGACCGGTCGCGCTCGGCCACCCCATCGCGAATACGCTGCTGCGAATCGTCGACCCACGCACGGGGCACCTGCTCCCTCGGGGCGTGCCGGGTGAACTGTGGATTGGCGGCAGCGGCGTGACGCGTGGCTATCTCGACCGGCCAGACCTCACCACGGAGCGCTTCGTCTCCGATGCGGACGGCACGCGGTGGTACCGGACGGGAGATCTGGCGGAGTGGCGTGACGGGGCGTTGTACTTCCTCGGGCGGCTCGACCATCAGGTGAAGATTCGCGGGTATCGGATCGAGCTCGGGGAGATTGAATCCCGGCTGGCCGACGACGCGGCGGTGCAGGAGGTGGTAGTGGTCGCGGAACAGGTTGCCGAAGGCGATCCGCGCCTGGTGGCGTATCTGACGCGTCGCGAACTGGTCCCGATCGACACGGGTGCGCTGCGGCGGCGTCTGTTGCAGGTGCTGCCCGACTTCATGGTGCCCACCCGGTTCGTGGTGCTGCGTGACATGCCGCGGACCCCGAATCTCAAGATCGACCGCGCCGCGCTGTCGAGTGCTCCGCGGGCCGACGAAGGGGTAACGACGGCGCGCCCGGCGCCTGCGGCGAGCAGCACGCCGGCAGCACGGAGCCTCCCGCCTCGCGCGGCCGCCGTCGCGGTCTCTGCGGACACGGTGCGGCAGCTCGAGCAGGCGATTGCCGGGGTCTGGCAGGATGTGCTGCGATTGCCGGTCACGGGCATGCATGACAACTTCTTCGATCTGGGCGGCCACTCCCTGCTGGTGGTCCAGGTGCACCAGCGGTTGCAGGCGCATCTGGGGCAGTCGTTCCCGGTCACGGACCTGTTCCGGTTTGCCACCGTCCACACCATCGCGGCGCACCTCGCTCCCCTCGCTGCGCAGACGGCGTCGCGTGTCCCCGAGGCGCCGGCGGCTGAGGCTGCCGACGGCACCGGCGACGACAGCGTAGAGGCCAGCGCACGGTCCGCTGAAAGTCGCGCGGCGCGCCGCCTGGCACTCGCCCAGACGCGTCTGGGGCGCCGTGGCCGATGATTTCTCCACTGATGCCGGGCGCCAGCGCCCACATTCGATGAACGATCTGACGAACGCGACCTGGCAGGGAACCGAGATTGCCATCGTGGGTGCGGCGGGGAGGCTTCCCGGCGCGCGCTCGCTCGAGGAGTTCTGGTTGCTGCTCCATGAAGGACGCGAGGCCATTCGACTGCTTCGTGACGACGAGCTGGATGCGGCCGGCGTGCCGGCATCGGTTCGCTCCGCCCCCAACTTCGTGCCGCGCGCCGCCGTACTCGACGACATCGGGTGGTGGGACGCCCGCTTCTGGGGGTTCAGCCCGAAGGACGCGTCAATCATGGATCCCCAGCATCGGCTCTTTCTCGAGTGCGCGTACGAAGCGCTGGAGAACGCCGGCATTGCCCCCGATCAGGCGCCTGGGCGGATCGGTGTATTCGCGGGCGTGGGGATGGGCAGCTGGTTCCAGCAGGTTCTGCTGCGCAATCGCGCCTTGTGCGACGATGTCGGACTCTTTCTGCTGCGCCACACCGGCAACGACAAGGACTTCCTGTCGACGCGGGTGTCCTACGAACTCGACCTGCACGGGCCCAGCGTCAATGTGCAGACGGCCTGCTCGACCTCACTCGTCGCGATGCACATGGCGGCCCAGGCGCTGCTGGCCGGGGAGACGGACGTGGCGCTCGCCGGTGGCGTGACCATCGAGCTGCCGAACACCGCCGGGTACGTGTTCAAGGAGAACGAGATTCTATCGCCGGATGGGCATTGCCGGCCGTTCGATGCCGACTCGGCGGGGACGGTCTTCGGCAGCGGTGCCGGGGTGGTGGTCCTGCGGCGGCTGCCGGACGCGCTGGCCGAGGGGGATCACATCCTCGGCGTGATCCGCGGATCGGCCATCAACAACGATGGGGCGGGCAAGATCGGGTATCTGGCGCCCAGTGTGGACGGCCAGGCCGACGCGATTGCCGAAGCGATCGCCATCGCCGGCGTGCCCGCCGAGACCATCGATTACGTCGAAGCGCACGGCACCGGCACGCGGGTCGGGGACCCCATCGAGGTGGAAGCGCTGACGCAGGCGTTTCGCCGCAGCACCGACGCCACGGGGTTTTGCGGCCTCGGGTCGGTCAAGTCGAACATCGGCCATCTCGACACGGCAGCCGGCGTCGCCGGTGTACTCAAGGTGCTGCTGGCCATGCAGCATGGGACGTTGCCGTCCACCCTGCATTTTCGCACGCCCAATCCGCTCATCGATTTCGCCCGGACGCCGTTTCGCGTGGTGGCGGATCGCACGGCGTGGGCTCGTCGCGGGCATCCCCGGCGAGCAGGGGTCAGTAGTCTGGGGGTCGGCGGAACCAACGCGCACGTCGTGCTGGAGGAGCCGCCCGTCCGCGCACCGCGTGCCGACCTGCCGGGCTGGCGCCTGCTGCCGCTTTCGGCGCGCAGTGCCAGTGCCTGCGACACCATGGCGATCAATCTGGCCGACCACCTTCGTGAGCATCCTGAGGTGTCGTTGGCCGATGTCGCCCATACGCTGCAGATCGGTCGCATCGCGCATCCGCACCGGGCATTCGTGCTGGCACGCGATACCGCGAGTGCCGCCACGCACCTCGAAGACACCGAGAGCAGTTGGCGGGGGCAAGGCCACGCCAGCGGGCGGCGGCGCACCCTCGTCTTCCAGTTTGCCGGGGGCGGTGCACAGCACCCGGATATGGCACGCGCCCTCTATCGCGACGACGCGCTCTTCCGCGAGGTCTTCGACGAGGCCCTCCAGAGCCTGGATCGTGGCGTCGCCGACGAGCTTCGCCACGTGCTGCTCGCGCCGACGGCGCCGGCCGATGCCGCCGACGTGCTCGAGCGTCCTTCGGTGGGACTGCCGGCGCTCCTCATCACGCAGATTGCGCTGGCCCGCCGCCTCATGCAGTGGGGCGTGACCCCGACGGCGATGATCGGCCACAGCATGGGCGAGTATGCGGCGGCACATCTCGCCGGCGTCTTCTCGCTGCCCGATGTCGTGCGTCTCGTAGCCTTGCGCGGCCGGTTATTCGAGCAGGTCCGGCCGGGCGGCATGCTGTCGGTTCCGGTCGCGGCGGCGCAGCTGGCACCGTTGCTGCCCGAGGGCGTGTCGATTGCCGCCGTCAACGCGCCCGAGTTGTGCGTGGCTTCGGGGCCCGTGAGTGGGTTGGCGCAGCTCGAGCAGCGCTTGACGGAAGCGGAGCTCGAGTATCGCCGGGTGCGCATCGCGGTGGCGGCCCACTCGATGCTGCTCGATCCGATTCTCGACGAATTCGAGCAGTTTCTGCGCACCCTGACCTTCGGGGCGCCGGAGATCCGCTTCGTCTCCAACCGCAGCGGTGACTGGATGAGCACCGCCGACGCCACGTCGCCGCGCTATTGGGTCCGTCATCTCCGGGAGACGGTGAATTACGCGGCCGGACTGGACGTGATCCTGCGCGATCCCGAGGCCATCGTCCTCGAGGTGGGCCCCGGGCGGTCCATGACCCACCTCGTGCAGCAGCATCCCGGACGTGGTGCTGGGCATCTGCTGCTGAGCACCCAGCCGGGGACCAGCGATCCACAGGTATCGGAGGCGCTGCCGTCGCTGCTCAGTGCGGTCGGGTCGCTGTGGTGTCACGGTGTGGAGGTGCGGTGGCCAGTGCAGCTTGGGGAGGCGCAGGGGTGCCGTGTCCCGCTGCCCACGTATCCGTGGGAGCGCCAGCGTTACTGGGTCACTGCCGATCCCGATCAGCAGACCGCGACACCGGCGACACCAGAGGCGGAGGCAACTCTGGCGACCGGCGACCCGGCGCGAGCGCCTGGCGAGCGTGCCACGGACACGCGCCAGTGGTTCCACGAGCCGATATGGGAACGTGTCCCGTTCGAGGCGTCGGCTGCGGTTTCCCGCTTGTGGGTGCTGGGTGATGTCCTCCCGCCCGCCGTCGAGGCGGCGGTTGCCCTGCTTGTTGCCGGCGGCACCCCGGTCGTGCGCGTGCGCCATGGCGAGCCCGCGCCCTTCGCCGATCTCACCGGCATGGCTACGGTATCGTTGGCAAGCACCAGCGCCGGCGCCTGGGAAGCCTTGCTGGCGGAGGCATTGCGCCAGCAGGCCGCTCCGTCGCATCTGCTCCATGTGTGGGCGAGTGCGTCTGGCAGTCTGGACATGGAATCGGCGGCGTTCGATACCTTGGCGGCACTGGGACAGGCGTTGTCGCGCGTCGAGTGCGGGGCGCTGGAGTTGCGGGTGGTGACCCGGGGCGCGGTGGCCGTGACGGGCGGTGACCTCGATGATCCCATGGGCGCACTGGCGGTGGGTCCGGTGCTCGGCTTGCCCGCGGAAATCGAGGGGCTGCGGGCGCGGCTGGTTGATCTCGACGCCGCAACGGCCCTCAACGGCTCGCCCGTACTGGCGCGCGCGCTCGCCGCGGAAGTCGCTGCGGTGTCAGCGGCCACCGTGGTGGCGTACCGGCACGGCCGTCGCTGGGCCCGGAGCTTCCGTGCCGTGCACGCCACGACTGAGGTGGCTCCGCTCGTCGCCCGGGAGGGGGGCTGCTACGTCATCACCGGTGGATTGGGTGGCATCGGCCTCACCCTGGCCAAGACACTTGCCACCGGGGCGCGTGTCCGTCTGTCCCTCTGGTCGCGCCGGGTCCTGACGGATGACGGCACGCCCCACCTTGCCGCCCGTGAGGCGATGCAGGCGCTGGAAGCGTTGGGGGCGTCCGTCGAGGTACGCCAAGTGGATTGCGCCGATCCGGTGCAGGTGCGAGATGCCATGCAGGCGGTCATCGCGCAGTTCGGCGCCGTGCACGGAGTCATTCATGCCGCCGGCGTGCTGGCGGATGGGCTGTTGGCGCTCAAGAGTGTCGCCGACATGCAGGCCATCATGGCTCCGAAGCTTCGGGCCGTGCCGGTGCTCGCGGAAGCGTTCGCGGCCCAGCCCGAGGCGACACCGCGGGACTTCTTCCTCTGCTGCAGTTCCGTGAGCGCCATGGCCGGCCTCCCCGGGCAGGTAGATTATGCGGCGGCCAATGCCTATCTCGACGCGTGGTGTACGCGCGAGGCCGCGCGGGTCAGCTGGCCGGTGATCTCCCTCGCCTGGAGTGCATGGCGCGATACCGGCATGGTGGCACGCACGCGTGGTACCGGTCCGGCGTCCATGCCCCATCCCTTGCTCGGGCGCACGTTGCGCACCGGTTCCGACGCGCTCTTTTCCGTTGTACTCGATCCGGCGCAACACTGGATCATGGCCGAGCATCGCCTCGCGAACGGCACCTCCCTGATCCCGGGCACGGGATACCTGGAGATCGCCCGCGCCGCACTCGCCTCCTGGAGCGCCGGCCGTGTGCTCGAGCTTCGTGATGTCGCTTTCTTCGCGCCGTTCGTGCTGCCGGAGGATGCACCGCGCGAACTGCGCGTCGCCATCGATGCCCGTGACGATCGGGCGCAGTTCGTGATTGCGGGCCGGGTAGAGCCGGGAGAGGACGGCGGCCAGTGGGAGGAGCACGTCATGGGAAGCGCGCGGTGCGTCCCGGCGGAGGACCGGACGCCGTGCGATCCCGAGGCCTTGCGCCGGAACGGCGCGCTCACGCCGCGCACCGTGACCTACGACCCGCACCTTCGGTTCGGACCCCGCTGGCACAATGTGCGGTCGCTCTACACCGGTCGCGGGCAAGCACTGCTCGAGCTCGCGCTGCCGAGTCCGTACGTTGGCGACTTGCGGGAGTATCTGCTGCATCCGGCACTCATGGACATGGCGACGGCTGGGGCGCAGTGCCTGATCGACCAGTTCGACGCCACGCAGGACTTCTTCGTGCCGTTGTCCTACGGCGTGATCCGATGCCACGCGCCGCTCACCGCGCACCTGTGGAGTCATGTCACGCTCCGCTCCGATGTCAGTGCCGATCCGGATCTGGCCTCATTCGACGTGCTGGTGGCCGACGCTGACGGTCGTGTCCTGGTGGAGATCAGCGACTTTCTCATGACGCGGGTGCGCGATCAGGCGCAGCTCATGGCGCCGGACGCCACGCGTCGCCGACGCCGGCGCAGCACGCTCGATCTCGACCGGGAGGTGGCGGCAGCGCCCGAGGCGGATGAGCCGTCGTGGTATGCGGAGGCCATCGCCCCGCGCGAGGGTGGTGCGGCGTTCCTGCACGGTGTGTCGCTGGGGACGGTGCATCCCCACCTGCTGGTGTCGCCCTTCCCGCTCGAGGGGCTGCTGCATCGGCTGCGCGAGGTCCCGGCGCGTCGAGCACCGCGAGAGGTGACGCCCGCGGTGGCGCCGCAGGTGCCCGTGGACCGCATCGAGGCAACGCTCGCTGAGCATCCGGCTGTCGCGCAGCAGGCCGTCGTGCCGCGGGTCGATCGCACCGGCAGCGTGCGGCTGGTGGCGTATGTCCAGCTCTCGGCAGGGGCGCGGGCTACCGTGTCGGAATTGCGTCGCGCCCTCAAGAAAACGCTGCCGCCACATCTCGTGCCCTCCATGTTCCTGCTGCTCGACGCCATGCCCGTGGAAGACAACGGGACGGTTCGGCGCGACGCCCTCCCCGACCCTTTCGGTGCCGACGACGATGTGGTGCCGCCGCGCACCGACATGGAGCGGGCCATCGCCGCCGTCTGGCGGGATGTGCTCGGCGTCGAGCAGATCAGTGTCTACGACAACTTCTTCGACATCGGCGGACACTCGCTGCTCGCCGTACGCGCCATCACGCGCCTCGAGCGCGCGGTGGGCGTGAGACTGAACCAGGCCAACATGGTGCTGCAGACACTCGAACAGCTCGCGGCGGAGTGCGCCCGTCGCGCCGAGGGGGTGCCCGCGTGAACGCGCTGTTCTTCGGCTCCTCCGACGCCCCGCTGTACGGCGTCTACCATCCCCCCAAGGCGCGTTCCGGCCGTCGCACCGGCATCGTGCTCTGTGCGCCGTTCGGGCAGGAGTACATGCGGTCGCATCGCGCCTTCCGCCAACTGGCCCTCATGCTCGCCAAGGCCGGCTACCATGTCTTCCGCTTCGACTATCGGGGCACGGGTGATTCGTGGGGAGAGGGCGACGCCTTCACGCTCGAGGGGGCGGTCGCTGACACCGGGCTCGCCATGGAGGAGTTGCGCGATACCGCCGATGTCTCCGAGATCACCCTGGTGGGGCTCCGCCTGGGTGCCACCGTCGCCGCGCTCGCGGCGCAGGAGGCCGACGACCTGTCCCATCTGGTGCTCTGGGATCCCGTCGTCGATGGGCCGTCGTACGCAGGCTCGCTGGTCGGGTCGGCGCACCATGGCGAATCCGGGGCAACGGCGCGTGCGCCGTCCGGCGTGTCGCCGTCCGGCGTGCCGTCGTCCGGCACGGTGCACGCCATGGGATTTCCCGTCGGCACCGCACTTCGTGAGGAGCTGATGTCCCTGCGTTTGCCGGGGCCTCTTCGTCACGGGGGGCAGACGCTGGTGGTCCTCCCCGATGACGGCCCCGGCACCGACGAGGTCATGAGACCATGGCAGGGAGACGGCGCGCCTTCCGCGGAACGCGCGGTAGTGCCCGTTTCCGGGCGGTGGGATGAGGTGGATAATTGGGGGTCGGCAATGATCCCCCAGAACGCGATCCGGTTCATCGTGGACTGGATCCAGAACCGGGCACGATGACGATGGTCGAGCAGGTAGTGCGGTTTGGCACGGCGGCAGCGCTGAACGGTATTCTGACGGAACCAGGCGATGGTCGGGAGGCACCGGTCGCGGCGCCGGTGATTCTTCTGAACTCCGGCATTCTCCACAAGGTGGGGGCATGCCGACTGTACGTGACGCTGGCACGGCGGCTTGCAGCGGCAGGGGTGCCCACCTTGCGCTTCGACCTGAGCGGCCTCGGCGACAGTGATGTGCGCCGTGATGCGCTCGGATTCGAGGAGAGCGCCGTGGCGGAAACCCGGGAGGCCATGGATCACCTGGCCACCTTGCGCGGATGGGACACATTCCAGCTTGCCGGGCTCTGCTCAGGGGCCGACGTCGCGCACATGACGGCCGTGGTCGATGCCCGTGTCATGGCGATGGCGTCCATCGATGCGCGCACGCACCTCACGCCGGGATTCTGGTGGCACAACTACGCCCCCAAGCTGCTCGCGCCCGGTACATGGCCCGAACTCATTCGCCGGCGCCTCGCGCGCCGGGCCGCGACAGCCACGAGTGACGACACGCTGCCGGATGAGGACGCCTTCGAGTTGCCCGCCTACGTGCGGGAAATACCGCCGCGTGATGCGCTGGCCGCCGAGCTCCGCATCCTCGCCACGCGTCAGGTGCAAATGCTGTACGTGTTCACCGACGGATTGGGATTCTACAATCACGAGGGACAGCACCGACGCGCGTTCCGTGATGTGCCCTTCGGCAGCTGCATGCGGGAGTGTCACCTGCGCGGGGCCGACCATATCCTCACGGACCCGGTGCACCAGCAACGGACGGTGGATCTGCATCTCGAATGGGCGCGCCGCACTCCGCTCAAGCCGGCGGTGCCGGTGTTGGAGCAGGTCAACGCCTGAGGACAGCCGGCGAGCGGGCCGTCAGCGGCCGAGCAGGATGCGTCGCACCGCAAACGGCGCCTCTTCGCCGATCGCGAAGCGCGGAACCGCGTGCCGCGCCCGGGCATGACTGCCGGGAAGAAGGCCTCCGCTGAGCGTGGTGACGGCACCCATCACATCACAGCCATCGAGGATGTGCATCTCGCGCGGTCCGAAGTCGACCGGCGTGCCGTTGGGATAGCAGAAGACGTTCGATGGCGCCACGAAAGCCTCGCGTATCCGGCGAATCGACTCCTCGATCTGCCAGCGCGCGTCCGCATCGCTGCACGTGGCGAGCACCGGATGGGTCATGGTGTGGGCGCCGAAGCGGACCAACGGCGACTCGGCCGCGCGCAGCGTCTCGAACGAGGCCAGCTTGAACTCGTCGGGCGGTGAGGCCGGAAGCTCGATATCGAGTTCGATGGCGAGGGACGCTACCGCGCGCAGCCGCTGGTCGTGACTGATGGTCTTGAGCCCTTCGCGGAGCCGGTTGAGTGCCTCCACGCCCTCGGCGGCCGACAGCGGATGCACGCGGAACTGGATCCCGGCGACTTCGAGGGACGCACTGCGACGGGCCCGCGACGTGAGATACCAGAGCTTGTCCCACCAGAACCAGTCGTTCTGCTCGAGGAGTCCCGGGCAGACGAAGCCGGTCACCGGGGCGTCGAACTCCTGGAACACCGGCAGAGCGATGGCGGTGAAGTCCCAGTAGCAGTCATCCACGGAAAAGGCGACAAAGGGGCGCGTCCGCGGGTCTGCAGGCCCGCCGGTGGCGAGTCGCACGGCCTCGTCCACGGAGACAATGTCGATGCCCACGCGCCGCACGGCATCGAGGATGGCGCGGACGGACGCCACGTCGTGCCCGGCTTCCTGCCCGGGAAAGCAGTCGAAGCGATGCAGAAAGAAGATCGCCCCGCGCGCGCCCGCGACGGACGCAATAGCCCGGCCCGCCAGCGATGAGGCGAACACACCCTCGGCCAGAAAACGGATCAGCGGCAGCAGCATTACGCGCAACACCGCCGCGGAGACCGCCGCTGTTCGGTCATGCGCGTTGGCGTCCGTTTCGTAGGTGGCTGGCTAGGCAAGGACGTCCACCGCGAGTTCGGCTTTCCCGAATGGTGCCGAGACCTGGACGCCCTGCACCGAATGGCGCACGCCGGCCAGCATTTCCCGCGCAATTGCGATCCCTTCCGCCACTGCGTGTTCCTTGCTCACGGCGCTCGCGCGCCGCATGCGATCAAGTACGGCGTCGGGTACCGTGACACCCGGCACCTCGTTGGCCAGAAACTCGGCGTTGCGCGCGCTCACGAGCGGCCAGATGCCCGCAATCACCGGGATGCGCAGCCCTTCGACCCGGCGCAGGAAAGACTCGAGCTGCGCCGGATCGAACACGGGTTGCGTAATCGCGTACTCCGCTCCGGCTTCCACCTTCCAGTGAAACCGGCGCAGCTCATGCTCCGGATCGATGGCGGCTGGATTGACGCCAACGCCAATCACGAAGCGGGTCGGTTCGCCAATGGGATTGCGTCCCGGGTCGAGGCCACGGTTCAACTGGCTCACAAGGTTGGTGAGGCCGATGGCGTCAATGTCGAAGACGGCCGTCGCATCGGGATACGGGCCCATCTTCGGCGGGTCGCCCGTGACGAGCAACAGGTTCCGCAGGCCGAGGGCGGAGGCGCCCAGCAGGTCGCTCAGCATGCCGAGCAGGTTGCGGTCACGACACGCGTAGTGGGTGACCGCCTCGATTCCGTGCCGCTCGATGATGAGGCTCGTGGCGATGGCGCCCATGCGGCTCTGCGCGCGCGGACCATCGGGCACGTTGATGGCGTCGACCCCCGCCTGCGCCAAGGCCCTGGCGTCGAGCTCCAGCTTGGCCGTGTCCACCCCGCGGGGGGGCACGATCTCGACGCTGGTGACGAAGGTCCCCGCGGCCAGCTTGGCGCCAAGACGCGAGCGCGCCGCGAGCGGCGCCGGCGACCGGCCGCTGATCTCCGCCGCGGTCGTGCTTGTGCCGGTCTGCACGCTGACGGTCACGCGGGACCGTGGTGCCAGCGGCCGCACCCCCTCGACCATGGCTTTGATGTGCTCGGGGGTGGTGCCGCAGCAGCCGCCCACGATCTTCGCGCCAGCCTGGATGAGATGACGCGCGTAGGTCGCCATGTACTCGGGGCTGGCCATGTACATGCTGCGGCCGCCCACCTCACGCGGCATGCCGGCGTTCGGCTGGGCGCTGAGCTTCTTGCTCGTCACGACGGCCATGCGCTCGATGGCCTCCAGTATCGTCTGCGGGCCCACGGAGCAGTTCAGCCCGATGACATCCACCCCCCACTTGTCGAGCACACGCGCGACATCTTCCGGTGACGCCCCGTACGCCGTGCGCAGCTCGGGGCCGACGGTGGCCTGGGCAATCACGGGCATCGACGCGTTCACGTCACGCGCGGCACCAATGGCCTGTTCGAGCTCCTCGAGATCGGCGAAGGTCTCGAGGATGAAGCAGTCAGCGCCACCTTCCGCGAGCGCCTCCATTTGCTCCCGAAACATCGCGCGTGCCTCTTCGCGACTGGTTGGACCGTAGGGTTCGAGCCGTACCCCCAACGGACCCACAGCGCCCGCCACCAGGCGGTCCGCGCCGGCAGCCTCACGCGCTACGGCAGCCGCCCGCCGGTTGATCTCCGCCACCCGCGATTCGAGGCCATAGTGGGCCAGCTTGGCATGGTTGGCGCCAAAGGTATTGGTCTCGATGACCTCGGCGCCGGCCTTGACGTAGGCCGCGTGGATCTCGCGGACCATGTCAGGGGCACGCAGGACGAGTTCATCGTAACACTGGTTGATGAACACCCCCTTGGCGTACAGCATGGTCCCCATGGCGCCGTCGAACACGATGACTTGATCGGGGGCCAGCAGACGGGCCAGGAGTGCGGCGCGTGCGGAGGAGGCCGACGAGGCGGCAGACACGGTCGAAGGGGGCAGGCTGGGCATGGCTCCGCGAAACATAGTCGCCTTGCGCCTATGCGTCGCCGGCGCCCATGGCGGTGTAGGCCTCCAGATACCGGGCCGTCATGCGCTGCACCTCGAATTCCTCGAGGAAACGACGGCGAGCGCTCGCCGCCAGCCGGTGACGGAGCGACTCATCAACCAGCAGCCGTTCGAGGGCCCTCGGCAGATCGCCTTCGTGCGCCGGCTCGATGAGCAGCCCGTCCACCTCGTCGCGGACGATGTCGGGAATGCCCCCCACACGTGATGCCACGATCGCGCACCCGGCCGCCATGGCCTCGATCAGGGCAATCGGTGCCCCTTCGGTCGCCGAGGGCATGGCGAAGATCGACGCCTCCGCGAGGAACGGGGTCACGTCCTCCACGAATCCCGCGAATCGGACCTGATCGGACACGCCCAGCGCCTTCACAAGGCGCTCCAGTTCCGGACGCAGGGGTCCGTCCCCGACGATCTGCAGGGTACAGCGGCGTCCCTGACGAACGAGCGCGGCAACGGACTGGATGGCGGCGGCAAAGCGCTTGACGGCAACGAGGCGGCCGACCACGACGATGCGCGTGGGATCCCGTGCGCTCAACAGATCTGCGGCGCACGGCGCAAATCGATCCACGATGCCATTCTGAATGATGGCAAGCCGGTCGCTCGGAATGCCACGCTGCTCCAGATCGCGCGCCACCCCCTGCGACACGGCGATGACGCGTTCGAACCTCTTGCAGAAGGTCGTCTCCGCGAGCATCGCGGCACGCATGTCGGTGGACGACACCGATTCGCTGTGCACGGTGGCGAGGACCGGCCGGCGCCAGAACAGGCGGGCGAGACCGATCGCCGTGGCGGCCTTGTATCCATGCACGTGTATGACCTGCGGATCGCACGCCCGCAGGGTGGCGACCATGCGGCGCAGGGGCGCGAGACCCACAAACCGGCTGATCGGCACGAAGTGCACGGGAATGCCCCGCTCGCGCAGCAACCGCCCCAGCGCTCCGCCCTCGTCCTCCGCCCGGCACAACGCCAGGAAGGTCACGCGGACCCCGCGGTCCTGCAGCGCCGGCAGCAGCGCGAGCAGCATGCGCTCGATGCCGTACAGCCCGCCACTCTGGTTCACCACCACGACACGCATCGATTCACTCAAGGCCTGCACCCTCCGGCGATACTCGAGCCCGAGCGCCTGGTGCGCGTCGCTCATGGCCGACCCTCGGGTGCTCGGATGCGCCCGGTATGAATAAGTTAAGGATATGTCGAACCTCGCTGCTCCCGTCTCGCCGAATCGAACGGCTCTCGTGCATCGTCGCGCCGCATTCGAGGCCGCGCTCGCCTCCCGAATCCTCGTGCTGGACGGCGCCATGGGCACCATGCTGCAGCGCCACCGGCTCACCGAAGACGATTATCGGGGGAGTGGCACAACAGCCCGGTTTGCCGACTGGCCGCGTGACCTGAAGGGCAACAACGACCTGCTGGTCCTGACCCAGCCGGAGATCGTGGCCGGTGTGCACCGGGAGTACCTCGCGGCCGGGGCCGACATCCTCGAGACCAATACCTTCAATGCCAACGCCATTTCCATGGCGGACTACGGCATGGAGGCACTGAGTTACGAGCTGAACGTGGCGGGAGCGGCGCTGGCGCGGCGCGCGTGCGACGACGTCGAGCGGCAGGATCCCACCCGTCCGCGATGGGTGGCCGGCGTGCTTGGTCCCACGAACCGCACGGCCTCCATTTCCCCCGAGGTGGAGAACCCCGGGGCGCGCAATGTCACCTTCGATGACCTGGTGGCGGCCTACCTGGAGGCGACGCGTGGGCTGGTGGATGGCGGCGCCGACATCCTGATGGTGGAAACCATCTTCGACACGCTCAACGCCAAGGCCGCGCTCTTTGCGATCGAGACGTTCTTCCAGGAGACGGGGATGACGCTGCCGGTGATGATCTCCGGCACCATCACCGACGCCTCCGGCCGCACGCTGTCGGGGCAGACGGCGGAAGCGTTCTGGGCGTCCATGGCACACGTGCGTCCGGTGTCCATCGGCCTCAATTGTGCCCTCGGCGCGGCGCAGCTTCGCGGCTATGTGCAGGAACTCAGCCGCATCGCCGACTGCCATATCTCCGCCCACCCCAACGCCGGTCTCCCCAACGCCTTCGGCGGCTACGACGAAACGCCGGCGATGATGGCCGAGCACATCGCCGAGTGGGCACGGAGCGGGCTGCTCAATGTGGTGGGTGGCTGCTGCGGCACCAGCCCCGAGTTCATTGCCGCCATCGCCAAGGCGGTGGCGGGCGTGCCGCCGCGCCGCGTGCCGCAGGTGGAACCGCTGCTCCGCCTCAGCGGGCTCGAGCCGTTCACGGTGGGCCCCACCACGAACTTCGTGAACGTGGGCGAGCGCACCAACGTGACCGGCTCCGCGCGCTTCGCCAAACTCATCCTCGAGGGCAACTATGCCGAGGCGCTGGCGGTGGCGCGCCAGCAGGTGGAGAACGGCGCGCAGCTCATCGACGTGAACATGGACGAAGGGCTGCTGGATGCGCAGCACGCCATGGTCACGTTCCTCAATCTGGTAGCCAGTGAACCGGACATCTCCCGCGTTCCCATCATGGTGGACTCCAGCAAGTGGAGCGTGATCGAGGCCGGGCTGAAGTGCCTGCAGGGGAAGGGCATCGTGAACTCCATCTCCCTCAAGGAGGGAGAAGCGGAATTCCTGCGCCAGGCGCGCCTCGTGCGCCACTACGGCGCCGCCGTGATCGTCATGGCCTTCGATGAGCAGGGGCAGGCCGACACGGTGGAGCGCAAGGTGGCCATCTGCACGCGCGCCTACCACCTGCTCACGCAACAGGTGGGGTTTCCGCCGCAGGACATCATCTTCGATCCCAACATCTTCGCGATCGGCACCGGAATCGAGGAACATGCCGGGTATGCGGTGGCCTTCTTCGAGGCCACCAGGCAGATCAAGGCCACGCTGCCGCACGCCAAGGTCAGCGGCGGCGTGAGCAACGTGAGTTTCAGCTTCCGCGGCAACAACCCGCTGCGGGAAGCCATTCACGCAGTGTTCCTGTACCACGGCATCCGGGCCGGCATGGACATGGGCATCGTGAATGCCGGCGCGCTCGTGCCGTACGAGGACATCCCGCTCGAGCTGCGTGAGCGTGTGGAGGATTTGGTCCTCAATCGCCGCCCCGATGCCACCGAGCGCATCATGGAGATCGCCGAGCAGGTGAAGGGCACCGCCAGGGCGGGAGTCACCGAGTCCGCGGCGTGGCGGCAGCTGGAGGTCACGGAGCGCCTGACGCACGCGCTGGTGCACGGCATCGATGCGTTCGTGGTGGAAGACACGGAGGAAGCGCGTCAGGGCGTGGACCACCCCATCGAAGTGATCGAAGGGCCACTCATGCGCGGCATGAACGTGGTGGGTGATCTCTTCGGCGCGGGCAAGCTGTTTCTGCCGCAGGTGGTGAAGAGCGCCCGCGTGATGAAGAAGGCGGTGGCGCATCTCATTCCGTTCATCGAGGCCCGCAAGACCGCCAACACCAAGCCCGTCGGGCGCGTGCTCATGGCCACCGTGAAGGGCGACGTCCACGATATCGGCAAGAACATCGTGGGCGTGGTGCTGCAGTGCAACGGCTACGAGGTGGTGGACATGGGCGTCATGCAGCCCTGTGCGGCCATCCTCGACAAGGCGCGCGAAGTGCATGCCGATGTGATCGGCCTGAGCGGGCTCATCACACCAAGCCTTGAAGAGATGAGCTTCGTGGCCGGTGAAATGGAACGACAGGGGTTCACCATTCCGCTGCTCATCGGCGGCGCGACCACGAGCAAGGCCCATACGGCGCTCAAGATCGAGCCGGTGTATCGCGGCCCGGTGGTCCACGTGCTTGATGCCTCGCGCGCGGTGGGCGTGACCAGCACCCTGCTGAGCGACGAGCGGCGCGAGGCGTACGTGGCGGAGGTGCGACGGGAGTACGCCGCCATCCGCGAGGCGCGCAGCGCGCGCGGTGGCGCGGAGCGTCTCGTGCCGTTGGCCGAGGCTCGCGCCAATCCGGCCCGTATCGATCTGTCCATCGCCGTGCCCGTGCCCACGTTCACCGGCGTACGGACGCTGGCGCCGTATCCGCTCGAGGAGCTCGTGCCGTTCATCGATTGGACGCCGTTCTTCCAGACCTGGGAGCTGGCGGGCCACTACCCGGACATCCTCGATGACCCGGTGGTGGGGCCCTCTGCCCGGACGCTGTTCGCAGACGCGCAGGCCATGTTGCATCGGCTGGTCACCGACGGTCGCATCGAAGCGCGCGCGGCGTTCGGCTTCTGGCCGGCCCAGGCCATCGGGGACGACATCGCGCTGTACACCGATGCTGCGGCAACCGAGCGGGTGGCGACGCTGCACATGTTGCGGCAGCAGCTCGACAAGAAGGGCGACGGCCGGCCGAACTTCTGCCTGGCCGACTTCGTGGCCCCCAGCGAGAGCGGGGTCGTCGATTATGTCGGGGCCTTCGCCGTCACCACCGGGCATGGCGTGGAAGCGCTGGCGGCGCAGTTGCGTGCGGCGCACGATGACTACGGGGCCATCATGGTGCAGGCGCTGGCCGACCGTTTGGCCGAAGCGTTCGCCGAACGCCTGCACCAGCGGGTGCGCACCGAGTTCTGGGGCTACGCGGCCGGGGAGTCGCTCGACAATGAAGGGCTCATCAAGGAGAGCTATCAGGGTATCCGGCCGGCCCCGGGTTATCCCGCGTGCCCGGATCATGCGGAGAAGGGCACCCTGTTCACGCTCCTCGACGTGCCGACGCGCGCCGGCATGACCCTCACGGAGAGCTTCGCCATGTACCCGGCGGCCAGCGTGAGTGGGTGGTACTTCTGGCGGCCGGAGAGCCGCTACTTCGGTGTCGGGCCGGTCGGTGAGGACCAGCAGCAGGACTATGGCGAGCGCGCCACGCGCGGGCGCGCTCCTCTCGGTGTCAGCGAGCCGACGCCGGCAACGTGAAGGCGATGACGCGATTGGAGCGCCCCGAGAAGCCCTTGTAGACCCCGCCGGTCGCCACCACCACCAGATACTGCGTGCCGTTCACGTCGTACACCGTGGGAATGGTGGAACCGGCGGCGGGCAACCGATGTGCCCAGAGCTCGGCACCGGTGGCGGCGTCGAACGCACGAACCATGTTGTCGGTCGTGCCCGTGGCAAAGAGCAGGCCGCCGGCCGTCGCCGCTACGCCGCCGATGTTCTGCAACCCCAGCACCGGTTTGCCGTCAGCGCGAATACCGTCCAGCCGTCCGAACGGGATCTGCCACAGTTTGCGTCCGTTATTGAGATCCAGCGCGGTCAGCTGCCCCCAGGGCGGGCGGCTGGCCGGGTGGCCACGATCGTCGAGGACCAGCTGCCAGAAAGCGCTCAGGGAAAAGGCGCGTTGCCGGTCCGTGCGTTGATCGAGCGCGGCAAAGTAATCGTACAGTTGCCGAAGCTGCGTGGCCGTAACGGCAGGACGGTTGCCGGCTCCCTCGTGCTGCTCGGCGAACGACGCGGCCGACTCCAGTTGCTCACGGCGACGAAGGAAGGTGATTCCGACGAGCGAGGGTACGTAGCCGTCGCCCGCTCCCTCCCACTCGAAGGACCCGCTCCGACTGGCGCCGTGGCACGAGGCGCAGGTGGACTGGTAGAGCGCGTCACCCGGGAGATCCGCTCCCGACTTGCTGGTGGCCTTCACATCGGCGTACTGGACGCGAATCACCCACGGCACCTGGGAGGACGGCACGTACAGGATGCCCTTGCCGGGATCGACGGCGCCACCAGGCCACTCGGCGCCACCGTGCACGCCGTAGAACGCGATCGCGCCGCCGATCACCGGCGGTTCGAAGAATCCGAAACGCGCGTCCCGCAGCTTCCGCTCAGCCGTTTGCCGGGCGCTTGCCGAAACATCCGTGATCTGGTCGCGGGAGAACTCCTGCCGCGAAAACGGCTCGGGCAGCGTGAATACGGGTTGGTAGGCGGCCGTCTGTTCTCCCGGGATCGTGGACGCGGGGGTGCGTCGCCGCTGATACCCGAAAATCGGCCGCCCGCCATCACGATCGAGCAGCAGGGTGTTGCCGCGCTTGGTCAGCACGGCCACGACGTCCACCCTTCGCCCTGCTCGTGTGATGCTGGTCAGCACGGGGGCCGCCGGCAGATCGAGATCCCACAGATCGTGTTCGACTTCCTGAAAGCTCCAGCGAATCTCCCCGGTTTTCGTATCGATGGCCACCACGCTGCACGAATAGTCGTTTCGGCCCGGTCGGCTGGACCCGATCATGGCGGGTCGCGGATTGCCTGTCGACACGTAGGCCATGCCCCGCCGCACATCTGCCGACATGCCACCCCACGGGGATGCCCCGCCGAGTGCGGCCGGCTGTCCTCCCGGCTTCTCCAGGAGGGAGCGCGTCCAGACGCGAGCGCCCGTACGCAGATCGTAGGCCTCCACGGCCGGCTCGAGCGTGGCAATGATCAGGCGATCCCCGACGATCACGGGAGCAATCAACGAGCTGCTGGTGCCCACCACGCCGGCCTTGCCGAACTCCGTGATCACGGTGCCATCGGCGGCCCGGACGGCGTACACCCCGCGGCTGGTGGGCACGAACAGCCGTGACGCCGCGAAGTCCGCATTGGGCTCCCACACCAGGCCGCGTTTGGCCACCGGTGCCGGTAGCGGCGTGCGCCACAGCTCCTTGCCGGTTGCCGCGTGGACGGCGACGAGGTCCCCCTCCACGCTCGTCAGAAAGAGGTGGGTGCCCACGACCACCGGGTTCGTCTGGACGGTGGGGCCGGTCTTGGTGGAATCGCCAACGTCGGTTCCCAGGGAGTAGGTCCACGCCACCTGGAGCTGCCGCACGTTGCGCACCGTGATCTGGTCCAGCGCGGAGTACTTCGTCGACGCGGCATCGGCGCCACTCCGATGCCAACCGCGTTCAGTTGGTTCCGGCGGGCTGCCTGGCGGCAGCAGCGCCACGTCGACGCCGGGCACATCGACGATTTCCGGCAGGGAACGACGGGCTGCGGAATCCTCGCGCGGGGGCACACCCGTGGTATCGGCCAAGGAGTACTGCAGCGTACTCCCGGACGTCGGAATGTAGTCCGTGGAGACCGACAGGGCTTCACCGACCACGGCCGTGATGCCGCCTCGCCGGACGCGGTCCCACGCTTTGGCCAAGGTACGACGCACGCCCAGCGCACGCGCTTTCTGCACGAGATCGGGGCGCGCAATCCATGCGGTGGGAACGGCGACCGCAGCGGCGACCGCCGCCAGCATTACGGTGCGTCGAAGAAGGCTTCGGGGCATTGATCAAGAAACGGAGAGGCGCCGCGGTACGGCAGCCCATGGCGGGGTATCGCTACGGAACGGAGCCAACCAACCCATCACCCGTAATACGGTTCAGGCCGCCTTGGAGTCACCAGTGCGCGTGTTCGTGGGCGCCACGCTGCCATGGGACATACGACTTCCAACGTGAGGAAAACGGCCAGAATTGTGATGCCGCGAGCGCGTGACGGCACGAGTTGTCACATCGGATGGCCTCTGTGTTTTGAGTCACTGAAACGCGGTGACGGGCGGCTTATCCATATCGTCGCTCATGCGAGTCGGACCTCAGGCCGAGGTTGTGTGATGGTGCACACCGCGACCCGACTCATCGACGAAACGGCATACCCACCGAAAGGCGGGGACGCAAAGCCTCGGGGCTACCGCGACGAAGGTCGCCACGCCGGCTGGGCTACCGAATCCGGGACCGGATCAGGAGAAGTCAGTGCACATCCGCTATGCGCGTCTCACCGGCGCCCTCGCCGCCACCCTGCTCGTCTCGGCCTGCGCCGGCGATCGAGCCACCAGCGAACTCGTCACCGGGATTCCCAGCGCGTCCCTGGTGACGGCCCGAACCGGCAGCGCGGTGTCCCTGCGCGTCCGGGATTCGGTTCAGTTGACGCCGGTGAACCTCAAGCGGTCGGTTCGCTGGAGCAGCAGCAACCCTGGAGTGGCGGGGGTTTCCCGCAGCGGCATGGTGGTCGGCGTGGCTGGGGGGACGGCCCTCATCACGGCGTCCGGCGGGAACGGACTCGAACGGACCACCGTCTCGGTGGCCAGTGCGACGCCCACGGTGACAAGCCTTACGCTGAGCCCCGGGACTGCTCAACTTTCCACCGGCGGCAGGCAGCAGTTTGCCGTGTCCGCCCGCTGGTCCGATGGCAGCACCGCATTGCCGCCGGTGACGTATTCAGCAACGGGAGGCACCATTTCTTCTTCTGGATTGTATACGGCGGGCAGCCTTGCCGGCACGTTCATGGTAGTGGCTACCTGCGCCTGCGGCGTGGCGGACACGTCGGCCGTTGCCATCCAAACGGCCGCACCGGCACCCACCGTCACCGCGCTCCGGATCTCGCCGAAGGACGTGTCCGTGGCGGCAAGTGCGACCGTGCAGCTGTCCACGTCCGCCAGCTGGTCGAATGGGGCCACCACGCTGCCCCCCATCAGCTACGCCGCCCTTGACGGGGGCACGGTCAACGCGACCAGTGGTGCCTTTGTCGCGCCGGCCACGGCTGGTCGCTACCGCGTCGTGGTGAGCAGCACGGCGACGCCGGTGCGCGACACGGCGAGCATCACGGTGGCCGCGGCTCAGCTGGTCACGCTGCGCATCGCGCCGCGCACCAGTTCGGTGGCCGGTGGCGCGTCGGTGCAGTTCTCGGCGACCGCCTCGTGGTCCACGGGTGCCACCACGTTGCCGCCGGTCACCTACCAGGCACCTGATGGCGGGAGCATCAATGCCAGCACGGGACTCTGGGTTGCCCCGGCCACGAGCGGCACATTCCGTGTGATCGTGGCGCACACCGGCGGCTCGCTGCGCGACACGGCCACGGTGACGGTGACGGCGACGACGCCGCCGCCCGCCCCGGTCCCCACCGCGTTCACCCCCAACCTCCCGAGCGGCATGCGGCTGGTGGGTGACTCCGATTTCGACAGCCCGACCGTTCCCGGCATCGAAATCATCAACTGGGACCGCAACACGGTGCAGTCGCCCACGACGCACGGCGTGGCGCTGATGAACGTGGATGGGCGCTCCGTAGTGCGGGCATGGTTCCCGGAGCGGCACGCGGGGAACGGCGTCGGGCCGATGACGATCACGACGGGCGAAATGAATACCCGGTCCCACTACATGTCGGTGCGACTGCGCTACAGTGCGAACTACCAGTTCCATACGAACACCGAAAAGCTGCTCTACCCGGTGCTTGTGGCGCCAGGCGCGGGGGCGCCGCTGCTCAACGTTGGGCGCAATGGGGAGCTTGCCGGATTCAACGGCCCCATGAACGGACCGGTTGCACCGCTTGTTGCCACGCTATCACCGGCCGGCGTCATCCCCATCGGCCGATGGTTCCACATCGAGTATTACACGCGCCTCAACAGCCCGGGCCAGTCGGACGGCGAGCAGCGGGTGTGGGTGGATGGGCGCTTGGTACTGGACCGTCGGAACGTGAGTTTCGTGGTGCATGGCTCGCAAGTGATGTTCTTGCGTGGGCGTCTCGACTTCACACGTGGCGGCGGCCCCTCCACGGTTCTCACGCCGCTTGGCGGGCAATGGGTGGACGTGGACCGGCTGGCGTTCTACTCAGGCAACTGACCCAACGTGCACAGGGAAAACGGGCCGCCACGAACATGTGGCGGCCCGTTCTTTTCGGGGCACGGTCTCCACGAGCGCAGACGCCGCGACGAGCGGACGAACGTGCGGCTCATCTCCGGCAACGTCACCCTGAACGTCCAAAGTCCTCGGACACGCGAGCCCATGAGGCGCCCCGGTTGGAGGCTGCGCTCTTCCCCGATCCTCAACGATCTGTGGCACTCACGCCGCTCGGAGAGCTCCAACAGGCCGGTTACCGGGCGCTGCTCCGGCACACGAGAGGGGACACCGCCCGGGCGGTCTCGCCGGCAACAGCGGCGGCGCCCGAATCGTTGAAATGCCCGAAATCGCGGAAGGCTGACGTCCCCAGAGTGCGCAGGCGCGGGCGTGGATCCACGAGCATGATGCCCGAGTCGGCCGCCACCGTGCGCGTGCGCTCGGCCGCCGCTGCATCGAAGCGCACGATGGCCGTGCCGGTGAACTCCGGATAGAAGCGCTCCCAGGCCGTGAGCATGCGGCGGGCGTCCGCTGACGTGGTGTCGGCAAAGCGATTGGCATGCACCACCAGCACCGGGGTTGTGCCGGCGCCGCGCACGGTGCCCACGAGGGCGCGCAAATCCCGTTCAAAGGCGTCGAGACGATCCTGGTCCACCGTCGTGCGCGCCGTGATTGCGTCGGCCTTTCGCGCCCGTGCCGTCATGAGCGTCCGGCCAAGGTCGAGCAGCGGTTCGGGGATGCCGCGCTTGATGGCATCCCGGAAGCGAGGCAGCGCCCGGGAGCGCCACGGTGATAACGGGGGAATGGCACCCGGCAGCGGTTCCGCCGGTGTGGGAAGCGGCGTCGTGAGGTACTGCATGGGGGTGGGGTAGTACACCCACACCGTGGGCGCATGCGGCTGCAGTCGGCGCACGAAGTCCTGCCGTACCGTTGGCAGTGACATGCCCGCGAAGGCCGCGTTCAGCACGCGCACCGGGCCTGCACACTGGCTCAGGCTGTCCTGCAACTGCTGCGGCCAGTCGCGGCCGGGTGACTCGTACAGGCCGAACGTTTCCGAGGCCCCCGCCGCAAACACCAGCGGCCCGCGTCCGCTGCGGGGATCGACGTCGTCACCGCGAAACCCCCAGCGGTTGATGCGATACTGCCGGAAATGCACGCCGGCCCGCGCATGAAAGCCCAGCGAGTCACGCACGGCAAGTTCAGCCATCGACACGGCAGGAGCGGCAAGGGGCACGCCAAACTGCGCCCAGTCGTCAAGGCGCACGGTAAACTCGAGTGCGGAGGCGGCAACCAGACTGGCCGCGACCGCTGACCCGACCCGCGAACGCACGGCGCGCATCAGAACTGGAAGTAGAGGAATGGGGAGGGGCGGGCCGTCACGATCATCGCCAGACCGGCCCCGAAGGCGGCAGCGAGACCGAGCCGCCGGCGCCAGGTCCACTCATGCTGCATCTCGAACGCATTCGGCCCCGCCATGCTCCACCACGCGGCCATCCCCATCGTGAACAGCGCCAGCCCGAGATTCACCTCGGTGAAGCGCAGCCCGTCCGTGGGAATGACCAGCAGGCGGAGGATGTGCAAGGCCTCCCCGAACGACGTGGCGCGGAAGAAGACCCATCCCACCATCACGGCCACGAACATGCCAAGCTGTTGCACGAGTCGTGGCAGCCCATCCCATGACGCCTTGAAGACCCGGTAGACGCAGAGGAGCAGCCCGTGGTAGAAGCCCCAGAAGACGAAGGTCCATGACGCGCCATGCCAGAGCCCACCGAAGAGCATGGTGAGCATGAGGTTCCGGTAGGTGTTGAACGTGCCGAACCGGTTGCCGCCGAGGGGGATGTACAGGTAATCGCGCAGGCACGAGGAGAGCGAGATGTGCCAGCGCTCCCAGAAGTCGGACGGATTGAGGGCCTTGTACGGCGAATTGAAGTTCTGCGGAATGCGTATGCCGAACAGGAACCCGAGACCGACGGCCATGGTGCTGTAGCCGGAGAAATCGAACAGCAGCTGGAAGGTGTAGCCGATCACCGCCAGCCACGCCCCGCTCGAGGAGAGTTCCCGCCAGTTGGCGAACGAGGGATCGACCAGCGCGGCCAGCGTGTCGGCGACAAGGACCTTCTCGACGAGACCGATGCAGAAATAGGATATGCCCTTGGTCAGCCAGCGCGTGCGACTGCTACGTCCCAGCGCCTCGAGATCCTCCTCGATCTGGCGAAAGCGCACGATCGGTCCCGCCACCAGTTGCGAGAACAGTGACACGTACGTGGCGAACTCCCACACGTTGCGCGTGGGGGTGATGGTGCCCCGGTACGCATCCACGATGTAGCTGATGGTGTGGAACGTGTAGAACGAGATGCCGATCGGCAGGATGATGTCGAGATGCGGCACCGCGATGGGCGCGCCGGCGGCGGTCGACAGCGACCGGACCGTGTCGAGGGCGAAATTCGTGTACTTGAAGAACGCCAGCAGACTGAGGTCAATGGCGATGGGAACCACGAGGTACATCGTGCGCGCCCGCGAACCCACGGGCGATCGCAGCATGCCGAGGCCCGCCACGTAGCTCACGAGCGTCGAGAAGGCCATGAGCAGGCAGAATCGCGGATCCCACCACCCGTAAAACACATAGCCGGTCAGCGTCAGCCACCGGTACCGCCACGACGCCGTCGGCAGCATCCAGAAGACGACGTACGCAATGGGGAGGAACGCGAAGATGAATTCTATGCTGTTGAAGAGCACGCCGTCTCAACCGGGCGAAGTACGGAAGGCCGGGAACGCGAGAACATCCCGCCATGAGAACAGGAGACCTGAGCGTCGTCCTAGGACATGCAGCGCAGCGGCAAACGGAAGGTCGCTGTGGTTCCGGCACCGGCGTTGCCCCGGAGCGACAGGGTGCCGCCAACCAGATCGAGGAGGCGTACACAGATGCCCAACCCGATCCCCGAGGGCATGACGGGGATGCCGCGATCCTCGCGCGGACGGTTCCGCAGATCGCGGCTGCCCGACAGTCCGACGCCCGTATCGATGACCTCGGTGACGAGTGTCCCGTTGCCGTCATCACCCACCGTAATGGTGATGCCACCCCCGTCGGTGAACGTGATGGCGTTCACGACCAGATTGAGCAGGACCCGGTGAAAGATCAGCGGATTGCTTCGGCAGTGATCCGCCCTGTCGATGGTCGCGCGCAGATAGAGCTGCCGGTCTTCCATCAGCTGGCGCGTGGCGGCCCGTACATCTTCGAGAACGTCGCGGAGCGAGAAGACACGATCGACGGAGGCCAGCGTCGGGCCCTGTGCGGCCACCTCTCCCGTACTGCCGATGAGAATCGCCATGCCGTGCGCGGCACTCCGTGCGCGGCCCAACAGGCGCTCCTGCGCTGGCGTGAGCGGACCCGCCACGCCGGAATCCAGCTGATCGAGGGCGAGCAGGAGCCCACCCAGCGGCGACTTGAGATCGTGCGTCAGGCTGAGCAGCAGCAGATCATGATCGCTGTCGTCGGGGAGCGGGGCGTCACGGCGAGACCATGGCAGGGCGGCGGTGCCGGCCGCCATCAATGCGTGGACGGCTTCGGGGCTCGTGTCGAGGTCTGCATCCGCGCCCTCACGAACGGACGCGGCGGCGGGGGCCGGTGGTGGTACGGGAGGCAGGCCGGCGGGATGGCGAGAGGTCACTCGTGGGTACCGGAGAGCGCATCACGCTTGAAGCCGTGCTTCTCCATCAGGCGATAGAGCGTGGTCCGATCGATGCCGGCGAGCCGCGCGGCCTTCGACATGTTGCCGCCGGCGCGCGTCGTCAGACGCAGCAGGTACTCCCTCTCGAAGTGGGTGATGAGGTTGTCCTTGGCGATATGGAAGGCCTCGTTCATGATCCCGGTCGGGAGGCCCGGCTCCATCGTCTCTTCCGCGGCGCGGTCGTCGTAGACCGGAATGTCGTCGGGCGTGATGCTGCGTCCCGCATCCGCAATCACCGCGAGATGCTCGATGACGTTCTGCAACTCACGCACATTGCCCCGCCACGGACGCGATTGCAGGAAGGCGATGGTCTCCGCCTCGAACACCGGCGCCGGCGCCCCGCTGGCGCGGTGGCGCTCCCAGGATCGCTTGAGGAAGAAGTCGGCCAGCAGCGGGATGTCCTCCAGCCGCTTGCGCAGGGGCGGCAACTTGATGGGCACCACGCGCAGCCGATAGAACAGGTCCTCGCGCAGGAGTCCCTGTTGGACGCTCTCCTGCGGATCGCGATTGGTGGCGCTGATGAAACGCACGTCGACCACGGCATCCTGTGTTTCGCTGCCAAGGCGACGCACGACCCCATCCTGCAGCACCCGCAACAGCTTGGCCTGCAGCGGCATGGTCATCTCGGTGAGTTCGTCGAGGAAGAGCGTACCCCCGTTGGCGACTTCGAGCAGTCCGGCCTTGTCGCGATCGGCCCCCGTGAAGGCGCCCTTGCGGTATCCGAACATCTCGGACTCGAGAAGATTGTCCGGCAGGGCCGCGCAGTTCACGGGTACCAGCTTGCGCTGCGTGCGGCGGCTGTGCTTGTGAATGAACTGCGCGATCATTTCCTTGCCGGTACCGCTCTCGCCGCTGATCATCACGCTGGCATCGGTGGCCGCGACTTTCTGCGCCAGTTCGACGGCCTTGCGGAAGGTGGGGGAGATGCCGAGAAGTTCCATCGACTCGCCCGCGCCGTTCTGCGTCATCAGGGCGGAGGGTTTGATACTCTCCCGTGTTTCGCGCGTGGCGGCTGCCGCATGGGCGGCCCGGCCAACCAGCACCTGCAGGTGGCTGGCCGAAAACGGCTTGGGCAGATAATCCCACGCACCGGCTCGCAACGCCTCGATACTCGACTGTACCGACGGATTGCCGGTCATCACCACCACGATGATCCCCTTGTGCGCCTCCACGGCCGCCTTCAGGACCTCCATTCCCGAGACATTGTTCAGGAAGAGGTCCACGAGAACGAGGTCGAACCGACGGCGCCGGACGAAGTCGAGGGCTTCGTCACCGCGCCCGGTGCTGACGACGCTGTGTCCGTCCATCTGCAACACGGAGACACACCCTTCCCGTAGCGTACGGTCATCGTCGACCACGAGAATGCGCAGACCGGTTCCTTTGTCTGGAATGACGGCAGCGCCGGAGTCAGGGAGAAATGGATCGGTCATTGCGTAGGGTATCGATTACATCCGTCACCGAGGTCGCGCGCGGTCTCAATGGCTGGGGCCGCCGCTGGTGGCTTGAACAGTGGTGCAGCAGTACGACACATGACGTCGCGCCCTTACTACTATACAGCGACTACCTGTGGCGCCCGTCCATGTATTCGCGAGCGCCAACGCCTGCGAAATACGGTGACGCGCGTCGCGCGTCAATGCATTTCCGTGGCTTTTCCTCAACAGTCTTCGTGTCGTGACTGCAACACTGGGCAAAACGTCACGCAATTGTTGCCTCAGCGCTGCGCTACCCGTGCGCTTACGCAGCACCGTGTTGCGGACGAGATTCATGAGCCGTCATTAGCACGATTGTTGCGCCAGATCCCTACGCCGTCATCTCAATGTCCGGACAGCAGATCCAGCCTGTAGAATCGCGAGACCTTGCGCCGGCCCCTTATCAGGAGGGGCCACCTCCCGCTGATTGGGGGAGCGAGCAAGAGTCCGCCAGCGAACCCAAGGGGCCTTCGCTGGGGCGGTATCTGGCGGCCATCAACCGCTTCAAGTGGCTCATCCTCCTGTTGACGGCTCTTGGGGCGGGTCTGGGTGTGGCCGCGACGCGCTTCATCACGCCGGAGTACGAGGTGCAGGCCACCGTCCTGCTGGAGCAGGGAACGGCCGTGAACGGGCAGAATCGGGGCCCCATCCAGGCCGAGGAGCTGCTCAAGGCGTCGGGATGGCAGGATCTGATGCGCTCGTTCGCCGTTTCGGATCCGGTGGTCAACAGCCTCGCGCTGTTCGTCCAGCCGGCCCGCGATGCCGACAGCACGCTCTTTCGCTCGTTCCGCGTCAGCGAGCAGCAGTCGCTGCGCCCGGGCAGCTACGTGCTGAAGGTGAATGGCCCACGCTACGTGCTTGCCACGGCGGAGGGGCTCGAAGTGGAGCAGGGGGCCGTTGGGGATTCCATCGGGGCACGCATCGGCTTTGTCTGGCAACCCACGTTGGAGGCGCTGGGCAACCGCGACGAAATCGGCTTCAGCGTGCAGACGCCGCGTGAAGCCTCCATCGCGCTCATCAAGAAGTTGCAGATGAACCTGGTGGATGGGTCCTCGTTCCTGTCGATCTCGCTTCGCGGGAGCAATGCCCAGCGGACCGCGACCACGCTGAACGCCTGGGTGGAGCAGTTCGTCGCCACCGCGACCGCGCTCAAGAAGAAGAACGTCACCTCAGTGGCGGCCATCCTCGAGGGACAGCGGGAGTATGCGGCACGGGATCTGGCAGCCGCGGAATCGGCGCTGGAGAGCTTTCGTGTGCGCACGGTCACCGAACCCACGGAGCGGCAGACGATTCAGCCTGGCATCGAGATGACCAACAGTCCGGTCTTCGAGAACTACTTCCGGGACAAGATCCAGGCCGACGCCTATCAGCGCGATCGTGAAGCCCTCGATCGCATCCTCGAGGGCGCGCGCCGCGGGGAGCTCATCACGCGGGAAGCGGTGCTGTCGGTGCCCAATGTGAATGCCGACCCCGCCGCCGAGAACCTGCGCAGCGTGCTCAAGGATCAGGCGGAACGGGAGTTCGCGCTCCGGCAGTTGCGCGAGAGCTACACCGATGAATTCTCCAAGGTCAAGGAAGCGCAGGCGGCGCTGACCGCGTTGCGCACCGTGACCGTGCCGGCGGCGCTGGAAGCCTATCTCGGTCAGTTGCGGCAGCGCGAGCAGAGCCTCACGGCCAGCATTGCGCGCAGCAGTCGCGACCTGCGTACCATTCCGACCCGCACCATTGAGGAGCAGCGTCTCAAGCGGCAGGTCGAGGTGAGTGAAGAGATGTACAAGAGCCTCAACCTCAAGGCGGCAGAAGCCAAGCTGGCCGAGGCGGCGACCATTCCCGATGTGAGCATCCTTGATGGTGCGGTGCCGCCGCTGCGCCCGACGCGCAACACGGCCCCCGTGCTCATTCTTGCCTGTACCGGCGCGATGTTGCTGCTGGGAATCCTCCTGGCCATAGTGCTGGACCAGACCGACCGCCGTTTCCGGTACCCGGAGCAGGTCACCGGTGATCTGGGGCTCTATGTGCTCGGCGCGGTGCCCGTGGTATCGGCCAAGGGGCGTCGCAGCAAGTCGGATCAGGCGGCCCAAGTGGTGGAGGCCTTCCGCACCGTGCGCATGAACGTGCGCTATGCGGCCGATCCGCGGCGCCCGCTCACCATGACCATCACCAGCCCGGGGCCGGGGGATGGCAAGAGCCTGGTGTCGAGCAACCTGGCCCTCAGCTTCGCGGAATCCGGTGCGCGCACCTTGCTCATTGACGGCGACATCCGCCGCGGCGAGCTCGCCAAGACCTTCAACATCCCCTCCAAGCCGGGGCTGGTCGAGTACCTCGACGGCACGGCCCTCATTGCCGAGGTGCTGCATCCGGTCGAGGCGCACCCGAATCTGACGGTCCTGCCCGGTGGGGCCCGTCGCCGCAAGGCGCCGGAACTGCTGGCGACGCCGCGCCTGACTCAGTTGGTGAGCCAGATGGCGGCCGAGTACGATGTCGTCATCATCGACTCCCCGCCGCTGGGCGCCGGATTCGATGCCTACGCGCTGGCCACGGCCACCGGCAACATGGCGCTCGTGATGCGTGTCGGCATCACCGACCGGAAGATGGCCGAAGCCAAGATGGCCGTGGTCGATACGCTCCCCGTCCGGGTGATGGGTGCCATCCTGAATGGCATCGAACTCAAGGGCGCGTATCAGTACTACTCGTACTATCAGGAGTACGAGGCGAAGGACGAGCCGACGGAACGCCTCCCGGAAGGCACGCGCAAGACCACGGCGCTGCCCAGCGGGCGGTCGTGATGATGAACTCTGGTGCCCGTATCATGCTGACCATTCGAAACCCGTGGAGTGCCATCGGGGGAGTATCCGGCCGGGCCGTGGTGGCACGTGCTCTCCTCGTCGGGGCCATGCTGAGCCGCTTCGGTGCGGCAGCCGGAGCGCAGGACATCGTGGTGGCCGGGCCCCAGCGGGCGACGCGCGCCGAGCTCACCGCACGCGTTGCCGATTTGCAGCGTCAGCAGAGCTCGGCGCAAGGTGCGTCGCTGGGTCGACTGCGTCGCGAAGGGTCCGCCATCCAGCAGCGACTGCAGACGGGCGATTTCCGGGTGGGCGACCGCTTCGTGGTGTCCGTGCGCATGGATAGCGTGCGCACCGATACGGTGCTGGTCCGGGACAGCTTGCGTGTCCTCGTGCTCAACCTCCCCGAGGTGTCGGTGGCCGGCGTCTTGCGATCGGAATTGGAGACGCACATCAACGCGCACGTGGCACGATTCGTCCGTAATGCGAGTGTCCGGACCAGCGTGCTCACGCGGGTGTCCGTGCTGGGGGCCGTCCTGCGCCCGGGCTTCTATTATGCCGCACCGGACCGTCCTGTGAGCGATCTGCTGATGCTGGCCGGCGGCCCGCTGCCGGACGCCAAAACCGATCAGTTCGAGGCCACGCGCGGTGCCACGAAGCTCGTGGACTCCAAGGCGGCCAAGCGCATCGTGAAGGACGGCAGCACGCTGGAAGAGGTGGACATCCAGAGCGGCGATGAGGTACGCTTCACCCAGCGCCGCAAGGTCAATTGGGGTCTCGTCGTTCAGCTCGCCTTCGTCGCCTCGTCGCTCTTCTTTGCGGCCTTGCAGTTCATTCAATGGTACTACAGCCGTCAGGACAACTGAGCACCGTGCCCATGAGGGATCCCCGCGTATCGACCATCCCGGTTTCCGGAGCTGGACGCACGGTGTCGCGTGCCAGCGGCTCCCCGGAGTTGGCGGGTGAGCCCGCCGCGGCGGAGGCGATGTCCGAGACGGGACCCGGCGATGACTTCGAACCACGTCGCCGTTCCGAGCTCGCGAGTCGCGTCTTCAACGTGGTCGTGGCGCTGCTCATGCTCACGGCGTCGCTGCCGGTCATGCTCATCACGGCGCTGCTCATCCGCCTGAGTTCGCGTGGCCCGGTGTTCTACACGCAGGTCCGCGTCGGACTCGACCGCCGATGGCATCGCACGCGGGCGCTCAACGAACGTCGTCGGGAAGACCTCGGGGGCACGCCGTTCACGATCTACAAGTTCCGCTCGATGCGCGTCGACGCGGAAGTGAACGGGCAGGCGGTCTGGGCCAAGCAGAACGACGATCGGGTGACGGTGATCGGCGGCATCATCCGCAAGTCCCGCATCGATGAACTGCCGCAGCTGTTCAACGTGCTGCGTGGCGACATGAACATCGTGGGCCCGCGTCCGGAGCGCCCGAGCATCTTTGTCCGCCTGCGGGAGCAGATCGCCGATTATCCCGTGCGGCAGCGGGTCAAGCCCGGAATCACCGGGTTGGCGCAGGTGTCCAACCCCTACGACACCGACCTCGACGACGTTCGGCGCAAAGTGGCTTTCGACATTCAGTACATGCAGCGGCAGTCCATCGTGGAAGATGTCCGCATCATGCTGCGCACCGTCCCGGTCATGATTTTCCGCATCGGCGGGCGGTAGTCCGGTGACGGCGCCATCGCCCATGTCCCGTCAGGTGGCGCCAGTCCCGGCGCCCGGACGGCCGCGCGGGCGCTTCACCGCTGCGCGGCGCCGTGCGGGCCGTGGGGCTTTTCCTGCCAGTGCATCGTCCACGTGGACGCTCGCGTCCGTGCTGTCGATCGGTATCGTGCTGGCCATAGTCGGACGCATTCACGATGCCGTGGGCGAAGGGACGATTCCGGCCGGCAAGATCCTGCTCGGCCTCGGCGCCATCGCTCTCCTCACCGGGCCGACCTTGGCCATCGTGCGACGCAGCTGGGCCACACCCATCGGGAAGTCGCTCGTCATCTTCAGCGCCGCGCTGTACCTCTCGCTGCCCTTTTCGCTGCTGCGCAGTGACACGCTCGCGATCGCGTTCGCCTTCGTGACGCGCACCATCCCCTTCATCCTCATCATGCTGGTGGCCGTACGTGGCGTGGGGGACGTGAGCCGTCTGCTCCGCAGCATGGTGGTGATGCAGGTCCTCATGGGGGTGCTGATTGCCGCCGGTTTCGGCGTTGTGCTCAATGGGGCCGACGGCGCGCGCACCACGCTGGCTGGCAGCTACGACCCGAACGACCTGGCCCTGGTGATGGCCTCGTGCGGTGCGGCCTCGCTCTGGGCGCTGCGCGACAACAAGCTGGTGTGGCGCTTCGCAGGCCTCATCGGCCTCGTCCTTGGCATGTATGTCATCATCCGCACCTACTCCCGGGGCGGGGCGATCTCCTTCGCCGTGATGGTGATCATGTCGCTGGTGCTGGCGCGTCGCGCCGTGCCCATGTGGCTGCGGCTGGCCATGTTCCCGGCCGTCGCAGCCGCGTTGCTGTTGGCCCCACAGAAGTACATCGAGCGGCTCAGCACCCTGGGTACCGTCAGTCAGGACTACAACATCACCGACGAGACCGGACGCACCAAGATCTGGAAGCGTGGCATCGGCTACTTCCTGTCCCGACCGCTCACCGGGGTCGGGGCCGGACAGTTCGGTCAGGCGGAAGGGCGGTATGGTCGTGAGGAGCTTGGGCGGAACGCGGGCTGGAAATGGTCGGCGGCGCACAACATGTACGTCGAAAGCCTGGCGGAAATCGGGCTGCCGGGTTTCCTCAGCTTGTTGGGCATGTTGGTGCCGAGCGTGACCCTGTGGTGGCGCGTACGCGCCCACCCCCCCCGATCGGACGATGAGTTGCAGTACCAGCGGCAGGTGGAAACGGTAGCGGTGGCGGTGATCACGTTCATGGTTGGTGCGATGTTCCTGAGTGCCACCTTCAGCCCGATGGTCATGCTGCTCACGGCGCTCGGCATAGCGCTGCGCACGGTGCCGCAGGCGGCCCGATTCGTGGGGCGCGCTCGTCCCGGGCGTTCGTCACGCCGGGGCGCGCGGGCGGTGCCAACCGCCGTCCCTGCCGGAATGGCGACGGGAGGCTGAGGTGACACCCCACTGGGCGGCCCTGATGTACCATGCCACCCCCGCGCGCCACGAGGATGCCGACTACTTCGCCGTTCCGGCGCCGGCGTTGGCGCGGCAGCTGACGTGGTTGCGGGAGCGCGCCATCGCCGGGCGTTCGCTCGAGGCTGTGCTCGACGCCGGCGCCGAGTCGCACGGCGTGGCCATCACCTTCGACGACGCGCACCGGTCCAACTATGACGTGGCCTTCCCCCTCTTCGCCGAAGCGGGTATGTCCGCCACGATCTTCGTGGTGCCGGCGTGGGTGGGACGGACGGGGTACTGCACGTGGTCGCAGCTGCGCGAACTGCAGGCCGGTGGCTGGTCCATCCAGTCGCATACGCAGACTCATCCGTTCCTCTCGACACTCGATGCCGCCGCGGTGACACGCGAACTGGTGGACAGCCGGCGGGAGATCGAGGACAACATCGGTGCACCGGTCGTGACCCTGGCCCTGCCGAACGGCGACTGGCCCCGGCGGCGCTTTCGTCACCTCTTGCACGACAGTGGATATCGCCACATCGCCACCAGCCGCTGGCATGCGAATGGTGACGCGGAACGGCGTCGCGGCGTCTTCGGGCGGTACACGGTGCGGCGAGGTACCATGCCGGAGGCGTTCGAATCCATGGTGAGGCAGCTGCCGGGAACGCTGTCACGCGAATCGCTGCGCCTGTCCACGTTGTCGCTGGTGCGCAGTGCGCTCGGGGTCCGCCGATACGGCGCCCTTCGGCGCTATCTCGTGGAACGTCGCGCGGCCGCACCCGCCGCCGGCATGACGCCTCCGCCTTGACCATTCCCTTGCCCTGTAGATGAGCGAGAGCACGGCCCTCCAGGTTCGCGCGGTATTCACCAGTGTGCTCGGTGTCCCTGCCGAACAGCTTTCCGATGACGCGTCTCCCGACACGATTCCGTCGTGGGACTCGCTCACGCACATCAATCTCATGCTGGCCATCGAAGGCGCGTGCGGTGTGCAGTTCGAACCCGACGAGCTGATGGAACTGCGTACCGTGGGCGCGGTGGTGCAGCGGGTCGTAGCGGCCCGTGCCTGATCACGCGCCCGGCGAAGCGGCATCGCTGCGCCACGGCCCCCCGTTCACCGACGCCTCCGCATACCATCGCCTGGCTCGCGAGCTCAAGGTGCGCGGTGGCACGCGCCCCTTGCGCGTGGCCCTGCTCGCCTCGTTCACGTTCGGCTTCATCGAGCCGTTCCTGCGGGTCGAACTCGGCCGGCTCGGTCTCGACGTGGATCTGTTCATTGGCGGATACGGCGAGGTCGAGTCGCTGTGGCTGGACGAGTCGAGTGCGCTGCATGCCTTCCAGCCTGATGTCGTGGTGGTGGCGGTGCGGCTCGAGGACATGAGCCCCGACGCCGCGATTCGGGTAGCCGATGCCACCGGGGCCACGTTGCGCTCGTCCTTCGACGCATTGGTCCAGCGCCTCTCCGCACTGCTGCAGGCACGCGCCGGAGACGGCGCCGGGACCGCGGGCCGATGGACGACGCTGGTGGCCAATTTCGCCCCCGTCGCCGCGTCGCCATTCGGCGTGGGTGACGCCTCCGTCGCCGCCTCACGCCAGGAAGCGGTCGCGTACGCGAATCATTCGCTGCGGGAAGCCGTATCGGCGGTCGGTGGCGCCTACGTCTGGGATTACGCTGGTCTGGTGGCGGCGCACGGCGCCGGCGTCTGGCGCGATGATCGCCTGTGGTTTCTCGGACGCATACCCGTGGCGGCGATCCACCACCCTGCAGCGGCGCAGCATCTGGCGCGCACGATTCGCGCGGCCGTGCAGCCGTCGGCCAAGGTGCTGGTACTCGATCTCGACAACACGCTCTGGGGCGGCGTGGTCGGCGACGATGGCGTCGAGGCACTCAAGGTGGGCGACGACTATCCGGGCAACGTGTTCAAGGCGGTGCAACGTCACGCCCGCGGATTGCGCGACCGCGGTGTGCTGCTCGCCATCGCGAGCAAGAACGATGAGGAGGTCGTGCGCGATGCCTTCGCGCGACACCCCGAATTCCTCCTGCGATGGGACGACTTCGCGGCCCACGCGGTGAGCTGGGAGCCGAAGTCCGCCGGCCTCGCGCGGATGGCTGAGCAGTTGGGCCTCGGACTCGATGCGCTCGTGTTTCTCGATGACAACCCGGTGGAGCGGGCGGAAGTGCAGTCGATGCTCCCGGCGGTGCGCGTGATCGATGTCGAGCCGTGGGGATCGTTGCCGCGCGCACTCGCTGCCGCACCGTGGTTCGACCAGTTGGCCGCCTCGGCCGAGGACCTGCGTCGGGCCAGTCAGTACGCGGAAGAGCGCCAACGGCAGACAGTGGCGGGTGCCTACGCCACCGTCGAGGAGTATCTCGGATCGCTCGAGCTGACGGCACAGGCGATGGCCACCTCGGCGCTCGAACGGCAACGGGTCGCACAGCTGATCGCCAAGACCAATCAGTTCAACCTCACGCTGCGCCGCCCGTCCGAGGCGCAGGTGACGGAGTGGATGTCCACGCCGGATACCCACCGCGTGCTGCACATGCGACTGGCCGATCGCTTCGGTGACCACGGCATCATCGCGGCCGCCGTCCTTGCGCGTCATGGGGAGACGGCGCGCATCGAGGTGCTGGTCATGAGCTGCCGGGTCATGAATCGCCGTGCCGAGCACGCATTCCTGTCGTTTGCCGCGGAGGTCGCTCGCCAGTGGGGATGCACGCGACTGCTGGGCGAATACGTGCCGGGGCCGCGGAACAGCGTGGTGGCCGACCTGTACCCCGCGCTGGGGTTCGAGCCGGAGCCGGCGATGCCCACGACCGACACCATGTGCTTCGGCGTGGCGCTCACCGATACCGCGCTGCCGTGGCCGGCCGCAATCCGGCGTACCGCATGACGACCCGGCCGCAGCATCTCTTCAGCGTGGACGTGGAGGATTACTTCCAGGTCAGCGCCTTCGAGGCGATCGCGCCGATCGCCACCTGGGACCGGTTCCCCACGCGTGTCGACACGAACACGCGCCGGTTGCTCGACCTGCTGGCCAAGCACGACGCACGGGCCACGTTCTTCACCCTGGGCTGGGTCGCGGAGCGCTTTCCGGAACTGGTGCGCGACATTGCACGGGCCGGACACGAGGTGGCCTCCCATTCCTTCTGGCATCGCCGGGTCACGACGCTCACGCCCGAAGCCTTTCGCGAGGATCTGCGTCGCTCGAAGGCCGTACTCGAGGCGGTGACCGGCGAGGCGATCACCGGTTACCGGGCCCCCTCGTTTTCCATCGTCCCTGGCGTGGAGTGGGCATGGGAGATCCTCGTCGAAGAAGGATTCACGTACGATTCCAGCGCCTTTCCCATCGTGCGTCCAGGCTACGGCAACCCGGGCGCGCCGCGGGATCCGTACGTGATTCCCACGCCCAGTGGACCGCTACACCAATATCCACTGGCGACCGCGTCGTTCGGTTCGATGCGGCTGCCGGGCGCCGGCGGCGGCTATCTGCGCATGCTGCCACCGGCGCTGCTGCATCGGGCGGTTCGTGAGGCGGCAGCGCGTGGGGCACCCGCCATGTGCTACATCCACCCGTGGGAGATCGATCCGGAGCAGCCCCGGCTTGCCGCCGGGTGGCTGACGCGCGTTCGCCACTACAGCGGCCTTGCCACCGCATTGCCCCGTCTCGACGCCCTGCTGGCGTCGGCCGCCTTTACCTCGGTGCGGGACTATCGCACCAGCCACGCGGTGGCAGCCTGATGGGCACCGAGGCCATGCCGTCGGGCGCGCGTATCGTGCGCGGCTACGCCGATGATGGGGCGTGGGACGCCTTCGTGCGCACCCAGCCCACCTGGACGCACTTCCATCTCTCGGGCTGGTCCCGTGTCTTTCGCGACGTGCTGGGACACGAGGACTGCCGCCTCGCTGCCTGTGACTCGCAGGGGCGCGTACGGGGGGTGCTCCCGCTGATGCGCATTCGCAGTCCCCTCTTCGGGCACTTTCTCGTCTCCATGCCCTTCGTGAATCACGGGGGGCCGCTCGGCTCGGATGAGGTCGTGCAGGCGCTGGTGGCCGAGGCGGTACGCATGGCCGCCGATGATGAGGTGGATCTGCTGGAACTGCGCAGTCGCACGCCACAGCCGATCGACCTTGCGGTGTCGCATCGCAAGGTGGCCGTACTGTTGCCGTTGCCCGATTCGCCCGATGCGTTGTTCAAGGCGTTCCCCGCCAAGCTGCGGAGTCAGGTGCGACGCCCGCAGAAGGAGGGCGTCACGGTGCGCTTCGGCCGCGACTGTGTGGCGGACTTCCATCGGGTGTTCTCGTCGCACATGCGTGATCTGGGCACGCCCACCCACGGTGTGCGCCTGTTCGAGGCCCTCGCGGACGCCTTTGGCGATGATGCGTGGACGGGTGTGGCCTACCACAACGGCACGCCGATCGCCTGCGGTATGGGCTTTCGCTGGGACCGGGAGTTCGAGATCACCTGGGCGTCATCGCTTCGCGCCTACAACCGCGTGGCGCCGAACATGCTGCTGTACTGGGAGTTCATGCAGCGGGCCATGGCCGCGGGATGTGCGCGCTTCAACTTCGGGCGATCGACGCCGGGTGCCAGCACCCACAAGTTCAAGCTGCAATGGGGCGGACACGACGAAATGCTGCACTGGTATCAGGTTGCCAAGGGTGGGCGCACCGCAACGCCCAACCCCGACTCCGGCATGATGTCGTACGCCCCACGCGTGTGGCGGCGTCTGCCGCTGCCGCTCGCCAATCGCCTGGGGCCGCTCGTAGTCCGGCTCATTCCCTGAGAGACGACCACCATGTGCGGCATAGCGGGACTGCTGTGGCGAGACGGGCAGCGGGCGGGCGACGCCACCCTCGTGGGGGCGATGTGCGATGCCTTGCGCCATCGCGGGCCGGACGACGAGGGGGTGTGGGCCGACGGCCCGGCCGCTATCGGCATGCGGCGACTGTCCATCATCGACCTCGCCGGCGGACATCAGCCGATCTTCAACGAAACCGGCCGGATCGGTGTCGTGATGAACGGCGAGATCTACAATTACCGGGCGTTGCGTGAGCAATTGCTGGCGCGTGGTCACGTGCTGCGCACGCACAGCGACACGGAAGTGCTGGTGCACCTGTACGAGGACTACGGTGAGCATCTGGTGGAGCACTTGCGTGGCATGTTCGCCTTCGCGATCTGGGATGCCGATCGGGGCACCCTGCTGCTTGGCCGCGATCATTTCGGCATCAAGCCGCTGTATGTCGCGGAGGGCCATGGCTTCGTGGCCTTCGCCTCGGAACTCAAGGCGCTGGTCGCCGTCGGCGCCACGTCACGGGAAATCGATGGCGAGGCGCTCGATCTCTACCTCCAGTTGGGCTACGTGCCCGCGCCCTGGAGCATCTTCCGGGACGTAAGGAAGCTGCTACCTGCGCATACCCTGACGATCCGCCGCGGTGAATCCCCGCGACAGCGCTGTTACTGGCAGCTGCCCACGGGCACCGTGGATCCGGGGGGAGATGTCGTGGCATACGTGCGCGAGGCGCTCGACGATGCCGTGGCGGCGCATCTGGTGGCCGACGTACCGATCGCCGCGTTCCTCAGTGGGGGCATCGATTCCTCGGCCGTCGTGAGCGGCATGGCCGGCATGGGCTACGCCTCGCGTGCCTTCACGGCCCGCTACCACGGGAGTGGTGCGGAGGGGACCGATGAGGTGCCCTTGGCTCGGGCCCTCGCCAATCGCTATGGCCTGCCGCTGACCGTGGTCGACGTGGAACCGGCCGTGCAGGACTTGCTGAGTCCCATCTGCCACGCCCTCGATGAGCCGCTGGCCGACGAATCGGCGGTACCAACGTGGATACTCTCCCAGGCCGTAGCCGCCTCATACAAGGTCGTGCTTGCCGGTACTGGCGGTGACGAGTTGTTCGGCGGATACCGCCGGCATCGCGGTCTGGCACTGGCCGACCGGTGGAATCGTGTCCCGCCACTCGTGCGTCGCGGTGTGAGCCGCCTTGCCCAGGCGATCCCCGAACCCCGGAACGGCTCGCTCTCCATCACCCGACTCAAGCGATTCGTACGGGCCGGCAATGGCACGCCGGTGGAACGGTACGCGGATTTCGTGGCGCGGCTCGGACCGGCGGAGTTCACCGCCGTGCGCCCACAGGGTCGCGGCGATCGACACACCGCGCATTTCGGTGCACTCGGGGCACCTGGCACGGCTGATGGTGCGCTGCGCAGTGCGCTGCGGATCGACTACGGCTGCTATCTCCCCGACGACATCCTTGCCCTCAGTGACCGCGTCTCGTCGGCACACTCACTCGAAGTCCGGGTGCCATTCGTGGACGTGCGGCTCGTCGAACGGCTCTTCACCTTGCCCGATCACTATCGCATTCGCGGGTCGGTGCAGAAATGGGTGCTCCGTGAGGCCGTTCGGCCACGTCTCACCCCAAATCACTTCACGGCGCCCAAGCGTGGTTTCGTCGGACCGACGGCCTCCTGGCTGCGCAACGAGATGCGCGCGGTGCTGGAGGACGAACTGGCGGCGGCGCGCATGCAGCGTCTGGGGCTCTTCGATGTGCGCGCCATTGGCGAACTGCTTCAGGCGCACACCACCCGTCGCGCCAACCACGAGAGCACCTTGTGGGCCCTCATGGTGTTCTCGCTCTGGCACGGCCACTACGTCGAACAGCAACCGGCGGTGCCGCAACTCACGGTGCCGCGACTCGCGCCCTGAGGCGTGTCGTATCGCGGCGTCACGTCCTGATGCCGTACAGCGACATGTAGGCGGAGGTCATCGCCTCGGCCGTGAACTCGCGGGCGAATGTGGCGCGGGCGCGTGCACCGAGTGCGATGGCCCCGTCGGCGCGGCCGAGTCCATCCAGCGTTTCGCAGAGGGCCCGTGCCAGCGCCGCCACATCGGACGGCGGAACAAGGACGCCTGCTTGCGACGGCCCCAGTGCCGCCGGCATTCCGCCCACTGCCGACGCGACAATGGGCAACCCCATCGACATGGCCTCGAGCAGCGCGAGCGGCAGTCCCTCCGATACCGAGGGCAGCACAAACACGTCGAGGGCGCTATAGAACGCCGCCATGTCGGATACCATCCCGGGCATGCACACCGAGGCGCCAAGCGCCTGCTGTTCGATGATCCGCTCGAGCGCCGCGCGCTCGGGACCGTCACCACCGATCAGCAGGCGGGCACCGGGATGGACCGCCAGGACCTGCGGCCAGGCGGCGAGCAGCACGTTCAGCCCCTTCTCCCATACCAACCTGGCGGCCAACCCCACGATCGGCCCGTCGGTTGCCCCGAACCATGCAGCGCGTGTCCGATCGCGCTGCGCAGGCGCCACGGGAACCACGGCGTTCACGCCATTGACGATCACGTGCAGCTTGTGCGGCCCGATGTGCAGGTGAGCGGCGAGCTGTTCCGCCAATGGTGCGGAGACGGCGACCATTGCGTGCACAACGGAGGCGGCCCACCGTTCGGCGATCATGATGTGTCGCCGGTCGGGCAGCACACGACCGTGGTCGGTATGCACGATGCGGCGCACTCCACACCAGCGGGCTGACGGGGCACCGTAGATCAGGGGTGCCGAATTGTGGGTATGCACCACGGTGGGGCGCACCTCACGGAGCACCGGCACCAGGCACCGCCACGCGAAGTAGTCCGGTGGTGAGACCGGTACGCCCGCGAGGTGCACGGGCACGCCCATGTCCCGCAGTTCGTCAGCCACCGCGCCCAGCTGCTTCATGGCGATCACGCTGGTGCGGATCTGCCGTGCTCGCAGCGTTCGGCACAGCGTGGCGATGGCACGCTCCATTCCCCCCATGCCCAGCGTTTCCACCACATGCACGACATGCGCCAGGTCCGGCGTGCCCGTCGTCGCGCTCATTCGACGACCTCGGGGTTCATGACCCCGTCATCACCGCGGGTGACATAGAGCTGTGCCGGGGTGAGGCCCGCCTCCGCAAGTACACGGACAAGCGCCGGTGAAGCCAGGCAGGCAAAGGACGGCGGCGCTTCCAGAAAGCCTGCCGCGCGAAAGGCGGGGCGCCACTCCGGCGCGCTGTGGTTTCCCACGAGCAATTGCGCCCCACCCTTCACCAGTGTGCGAACCGCTGCCGTCACGACAGCGCCGGCGTTGGCGGGATCCGCCAGCATGTCGTGCAGCATCCCCACGCGCAGGGCGCCATACGGCCGATGGCGTGCGCGCCGAAAGTCGAACTGCTGCGCGGCAAACCAGCCGAGCCGCTGACCTTGCCGCTCGACCGTCCAGAAGCCGACACCCGGCGCTGCCGGAGGGATCGCCCATGTTACCGCGCGTTGGCCGCGGTCGGCCATGGCCCGATAGCTCCCCCGGATCTGGCGAAAGAGCGCATCCCACCCGGCATCCGGAGCGGCGTATGGCGAGACCCGGATATCGCGGAGGGTGCCGATCCCGCGGATCGCATTCCACGCACGAAGCGCCCCGCGCGTCACGGGAGCGGCACCGCACAGGCGCAGCACCGACGCGGCGCGTCGCACGCGAGGGCGCGAGGCGAGCTGTGGGAGCTCCGTCAGCACCGGCAGTGGATCGACGGGCAGCACGTACGTCGGCACGACGGCCCCCGACCAGCGAAGGGCCTGCAGCAGCTTGGCGAACTGTCCCTGCAGGCCTCCCATGCCCACGGCAAGGAGCGTCGGCAGCTCGCGTTGGAGGTGCATGATCATGGCGGCCGGCACCCCCGCAAATCGTCGCTCCACCAGGCTTTCGGCGACCGGGTACTTGATCCAGCCCACGGGGATCGAACGCTCGGCCAGCCAGAGTCGGCTGCGCCGCAGGTAGACGCTGCCGCGAATCTCGTCGCCGTCGGCCACAACGTAGTAGGACTCCTGCGGCTCGTCCGGCTGGGCGGCGGGAACGACGTCCGGCGGATACACCAGGGTATCCACACCACCCGCCCTGAGGCGCGCGTTGAGCCGCGCGATGGCCTCGGCGTCATCGGGGCGGGCCAGTCGGATCTGCAGCCCCATCGCGTCAGCGTCCTCCCTGCTGGCCGGCGCGGCGCCGGAGTCGCGGCAGGGCAAACCAGGTGAAGCGCAGATGTTCCGGTAGCGCCCGACGTCGGTAGTGCGGGCCGAACTGCCCTTCGTAGGGAACGGCGTCGACAGGCTCACCGCGGGACAGCCGATCGACTTGCCGGAGCACCACGTCGGTGCCCGCGGCGAACGCGCGACACCAGATGGTCACGTCGTCGTCCTCTCGGCCGAAGGGCACACGCGCCACCGCCACCGCGGCACCGGTGTCCACGGTGGGGGCGATGTGGTGCACGGTCACCCCGAGGTTGTCGAGGTCGCCGCGGGCGAGCGCATGGAACGTGCTCGCGTGTCCGCGATACTCCGGGAGCACACCGCAATGGATGTTCAGTGCCGCCACGCGTGCCAGCTCGAAGGTCGCCCGGTTGAGAATCCCGGTGGCGTGCACGACCAGCAGATCCGGCGCCCATTCGGTGATGAGTGCGCGGGCCTCGGCACCGTTCAGCGAGCGGACCGTCCGGACCGGTACGTCGTCCGGAAGCGGTTGCGCCGGGGGAAGGACCCGGGCCACTGCGTCGCCCAAGGCCGAGGGGCGCGTCAGCCGATCGAACACCTCGTAGGCGAGGACCCACGCCGTGTGCCACCATCCCTCCCGTCGGGCATTGCGCCGGAGATACCGGAGCCGGTCTCCCACCGAGCGGAATCGGTCCTCGTAGATCACCCCGACCAATGCGTGCCGCTCCGCCAGCCTGCTCAGCAGGTGGCGTGTGAGAGGGTGCGGCTTGGATAGGACGACCACACGCACGGAGGGCGGGGTCACGGTGTCAGACATCGGGGAGGGATCGCACGGGTGTGGAGAGGTCGTTTAGAATAGCAGCGTATCTCCGCACCGGCAGCGGAACGTTCACGGGTGATCATGTCAGGACCGGATTCCATCACATCAGCTGAGGCGGCTCGCGGGCCGCAGGACCCGGCGGCGCCCACAGGGGCGCAGCCGCCGGTGATCGTCATCGCTGACGATTGGGGGCGCCACGTATCGACGACCCAGCACCTCTTCCGTCGCATCGTGCGCTCGCACGACGTGATCTGGGTGAACAGTTTCGGTCACCGAAGACCGCAACTGACCTGGTACGATTTCCGCCGGGCGCTTTCGAAGGTCGCCAAGATGGTGTCAGCGCGGAAGGCACCGCCCACCGATGGTGAGGGCCCGCGCCTGATCATCAATCCGCGTGCACTGCCATGGCACAACATCGAATGGGTCCGGCGCTGGAACCGAGGCGTCGTTCTCGCCGAGGTGCAGCGGGCGCTTGCCGCCGTCGCACCGGGACGCACGCCCATCTTCGTCACCGCCACGCCGCTCGGTGCCGATCTGGTCGGTGCCTTTGGCGAGCGTGCCGCCGTGTACCTTTGTCTCGACGACTACGACCAGTTGCCGGGCGTCGAGCGCAACCTGCTCGTGCCATACGAGGCACGGCTGCTCGCGCGGGTGGACGCCACGATTGCCACGGCGGAAAGCCTGACCCACAGCAAGCGCCCCGCATCGGGCCGCACGCTGCATCTTCCCCAGGGCGTGAACTACGCCCACTTCGCGACCCCACGGGAGGCGCCGCCGGAGCTGGCCAACCTGCCACGACCCATCATCGGCTTTGCCGGTGGCGTGGGACCGGTGATCGACCGTGGGCTGCTCCAGGCCGTTCGCGATCGTTTCCCCTCGGCCTCCATCGTGCTGGTCGGTATGCACCAGGAGGAGATCGATCCCGCCGCCTGGCCGGAGGGCACGCACTTCCTCGGTGCCCGCAGCTACGATGTCCTGCCCGCGTACGTGCAGGCATTCGACGTGGGCCTGGTGCCGTACGTCCACAACGCGCACACGGCCGCCGTCGACCCGTTGAAGGTGCTCGAGTACCTGGCGGCGGGGATTCCGGTGGTGTCCACCGGACTGCGCGAGGTGCAGAAGTACGCCACGGTCGTCGAGGTGGCAGACGGCGGCGCGGCATTCGCCGACGCCGTGGCGCGGGCCCTGGACGCGCGAACCCCGGCGGATCGGGACGCGCGGCAGGCCGTGGCCGCCAAGCACACGTGGGAACAGCGGGTACAGACGTTCCTCGGCTATATCGACGACCTGCCACCTCGTGCGATCACGGCCGTGTGAGCACCGCCCGCAACGCGCGCGCCGCATCGGCGCAATCCCGCGGGCCACACGGGGTGCTGACGGCAACGAACTCCGACGGGGAGCTGCCGATGATCCCCGCAGGAATCTCGAGCAGCTTGGCCTTCATCGATTGCGTGGTGCCGACCCCGGCCACCCGGTACCAATACCACACCAGGCGGACCCCGCCTTTGTACCGCACGATGGCCTGACGAACAAGTCGCACCGGAGTCGTGGAGAACGCGGTGACCTCGTCGGTCAGCACCTCCACGCTGTCGCCAAGATGGCGATCGGTACCAACGAGTTCGGCGCCCTGCTGCTGATTCGAGAAGATCACCCGGTCGACTTGCACGGCGGTGGGGCCGTTGCGCACGATCGCCTGCAGGTGTTGCTGCCCCGCGATTGCGCTGGGCGTCCACTGGCCGGGCTGCACGAGAGCCGGCGCGTCCGACAGCGAAATGGCCGCCAGATCCGGCAGTGTTGCCGGCGCTGCCGCACGCGGCCTGGCCTGCAGGGCCAAGGCCAGCGCCGGACCCGTCAGGCAGGCGAGCGATGCGCCAGCCACCACCCGCCAGTCCACGCCGCTGAGCGGCGACTCGCCGCCGATCTCGTGTGGCGCGTGGGGCCAGCGCTTCTCGGCTTTGGCGGAGATCCACAACCACAGGGGCTGTACCGCGGCGAAGATCACCCAGCCGTACCAGCCGTGGTCGTTGATCAGGGGGTGCTGCATGTTGGTCCAGTGCCCCACGAGGATGAGTCCGAACACGCGGAGCCAGTTCGTCACCAGCGACAGGACCACGGCCGACAGGACGACCACGACAGCGGCCTGCCGGGAGGTGCGCATCAGGCTCACATACATGGCGGCCAGACTGATGCCGGCGGCAAAGAAGGCGGAACCGGCGCAGCCGTCGGCCACCTCGAACAACCCTTCCGGGATACGAATGAAGGTGCCCGTGATTTCGGCCTTGAGTCCAGAGACGGCCAACAGGGCGGCATTCGCCGATACCGTGACCGACTGCAGGAGCGGCACGAACGCCGTGAGCAGCGGAACGGCGAGGAGCAGCATGACCGTGGCCGCGGCCACCACCGGTAGTGCCCCACGCCCGAACACCGCCAGCGCCCAGCTCGCCAGGATGAGCGGCAGCATGGTCTGGTGAACGATCTGCAGTAACGCAATCCGGCCAAGCAACCAGCCCAGCGACAGGACGAGCGCCACGCCCACGATGGCGAACCACGGGCGGGCGGGCGACGGCACTTCATGCCGTCTCGACCAGGCTAGCCAGAAGCCGTACGGGGCGACGAGGAAGCCGTGCGAGTAGAAGTCGGTCCATGCGACGAAGAGGCTGCGCCACGTCGAGGCGAACCCGGCGGCAACCACAGCGAAGACCAGTACGACAATGGGAACGGGCATGCACTACACGATAAGGGGAGACGCGTCCTCCGAGCAGCGTGAGGCTGTGCGGTGTCTCGCCGGCCGGTCATGGCCGCGCACTGTCAGAGACGGTAGGGAGCGCGAGACGGTCACATCGGTGGCGCAACCGCGAGGCAATCTGCGGCGTTACGGTTGCCGGGTGAGCGTCTGCACGATGCGGTCGATGTCGCGCGCGCGCACCTGCTGGTGGGTCGGCAGCGTGTGCATCAGGGCGGCCAACTGGAGTGCGCCGGGCATGCTTCGGAGGTCGGATACCCGCGCGGCGATTTCGGGGTACGCATCCAACGTCCGCGGATAGGAGCGTACCACGCCCAGATGGTGCAGCGGGGCCGCACGCGATGGTTCAACGAGTACCGGGACGCGCAGGGCACCGGAGAGCGACGACGGGTGCGGCACCGGGAGCTGCACGCCGGGACAGGCATGCAGCGCGTTCCGATACTGCTGCTCGCGGCGGCGGCGGGCCTCGGCAGCCCCTGCCGATTGCTGGAGGGCACTGCCGAGCAGTGACAACGCGCCGCGCGTGATGAGCGTCGGCGGCGATGGCGGATGATATCGGGTGTCGCCCAGCCCGAGCGCCGGCATGCCGGCAGGAATCCCGTAGAGCGCCGGATGCGACAGCCACTGCGTGAGCATCGCCGTGGCGGTATGGCGCAGTTCCCGGCGCCACGTGGGGGCCCCCGCGTCGTCCGGCAGGACGCGGCCGGCTTGCTCCATGGGGCCCAGGAGGATCCCACCGCCGCCGGCATTGTAGCCCTTGCCGCGCCCGAGGCTCAGGATGGACCAGTCGGCCAGATTGCCGGCGCTCACGCCACCCCAGAACGCATCGGCCCCCTGTGCCGCGTCCTCGATGACAATGGCACCGGTCGCCGCGGCGAGCAGGCGCGCTGTGCCCACATCCGCCGCTCGTCCGTACAGATGCGCGATCACCACGTGGGTGGCGCCCGCTTCGAGTGCGTCGCCCAGGGAGTCGAAATCAGGCTGGAGCGTCCCGGGGTCGAGATCGTAGAGCACCACGTGGGCGCCGGCGCCCACGGCCGCCGTGCCGAGGTCGGGGCACCCGTACGCGGGGAGCGCGACCAATGGCGCGCGCGCCGGCTTCAGGGCCGCGCTCGCCGAGATCGCCAGCGACAGTGCCGAGGTGCCGCTGTCGGTCAGCGTGATGGAGCGGCCGGGAAAGCGCGTGGCCAACACGGCCAGGGCACGTTCTTCCTGTTGCCCGCGGTCACGCCATGCCGCTCCCAACGACGCAAGTACGGCCGTGGGCGGCAGGGGGAAATGTACGGGGGGCAGGTAACGTGGCACGACGCGGGGCAAGGGTGGACGCGGCCTGCAAGTTGCTCGCAGTCACCCCATGCGTCCATGCTTCACGTTGGGTCCCGTGTCATTTCTGCCCGCGAGCGGAGGAGTTCGGTGGAAGGGTTCGGCTGGTTTCTGGTGGCGCTACCGGTGCTGTTGGGGGGCTACGCCTTCGTGGTGTATCCCGTGCTCGTGGGCGCCTGGGCCCGCCTTCGTCCGTCGTATACCCTGCCGCCGGAGCCGGCTGAGTGGCCGCTCGTCACCATCCTGATCGTCGCGTACAACGAGGAGCGGCGGCTGCGTCGCACCCTCGAAAAGGCGCTCGATACGGAGTATCCCGCCGACAAGCTCGACGTCCTGGTCGTGTCCGATGCCTCGACGGATGGGACCGATGCGCTGGTGCGGGACTTTGGTGATCCGCGGGTGCGGCTGCTGCGCATGCCCGAGCGCAAGGGCAAGGCGGCCGGCGAGAACGCCTCCTCGGCGCATCTGCGCGGCGAGATCGTGGTCTCGATCGACGCCTCCATCCTCATCCCCCCCGGGTCGCTGAAGCCCCTCGTGCGTGCGTTGATGGATCCCGCGGTGGGGCTTGCCTCCGGACGGGACATCAGCGTGGGCGACGAGACGCGCGAGGGCAACAAGGCCGAATCGTCCTACGTGGGCCTCGAGATGCAGCTGCGGGCCATGGAAACGCGCGTGCACAGCATCGTGGGCGCCAGTGGCTGCTTCTATGCGGCGCGCCGGCACCTGCATCAGGTGCAGCTGCCGGAGGAGCTGGCCCGCGATTTTGCGGCGGCCAGCGTGGCACGGGCCCACGGCTACCGGGCGGTCTCCGTGGACGAGGCCACGTGCCTCGTGCCCCGCACCCCCACGCTCAAGGCGGAACTGCGACGCAAGAGCCGCACGATGGGTCGCGGACTCGATACGCTGCTGTTCCTGCGGGGGATGATGAACCCATTCCGGTACGGCAGCTACGCGTGGATGATGGCCTCGCACAAGCTGGTGCGGTGGATGCTGTTCCCCGCCTTTCTCGGATGGATCGTCGGGCCGCTGTTCCTGCTCGAGCGGGCGCCGTGGGCGCTGCTGCTCACGGCCGGGATGCTGGTGGGGCTGGCGCTTGCCCGGCTGGTGCTCACGTGGCCGGACGATCGCAAGCTGCCGAAGCTCGTGGCCTTTCCCGGATATGTCTTCATCAGCATCGTGGCCGGTTGGAAGGCCTGGCTGCATCTGCTGAAGCAGGAAAAGAGCGCGATGTGGGAGCCGACCCAACGTCCGGTCACCGAGGCTCCGCTGGCCTGACGGCGGGTCAGCGCGGGGGCGGCTGGATGCCTCGCAGGCGGCGCTGGCCGCCAATGAGAACGCGACGCAGCGCTGGGGGCACGACCGCCAGGCCAAGCAACAGGAGGGCACGAAGCGATGGCGCGAGTCGCAGCGACTCCCACGCGTGTGCCGCAGCCGCGCGGCCGTCGGTGTCGAGCTCCGCACGGGCCAACTCCCGCAGCCGCTCCGGGCGCTCCGCGTCCATCCGGCGCCGGTAGCTCTCCGGGTAGGCCTCCGGGTCGAGCCGCATGAGTGCGTGCAGCTCCATGAAGCCCTGCAGCATCGCCACTCCGTCCTTGTGGCTGTTGCCGTCGTGAACGACCCAGAGCGTCAGGGGGCGCTGGATGAACGCCAGCGCCCCGTACTTGAGCACCCGGAGGAAGCAGCTCGTGTCCTCCCAGCGACGGGTGCGGACATCGAACGCGCCGGCCCGTACGAGCACATCCCGACGCACCAGCGCGGCGCTCGGCATGAGGAACCACCCGGTGGTTGCGAGCTCGTCGAACGCGTGGCGATGCAGCACCGTGTCGCCGTCTCGCGCGTGAATGGTCAGCCGGTCGTAGTGCACGACGGATCGCGACGCATACGATGCGATGAGCACCTCGCCATTCGGCGCGACGGCGGCGCAATCGGCGGCAATCAGCACCGCCTCCGGAAAGCGCTCCATGGCCCGCCACTGGCGTTCCAGCTTGTCGGGGGTCCACTGATCGTCGTGATCGAGAAACGCGACCCACGGTTGTGTTGCTGCCTCAATGCCGGCGTTGCGCGCCGCACCGATACCGCGGTTTGCCTGCCGCACGACGGTCGCACCACACTGCTCGGCCACGACCGCCGAGTCATCCGTCGAACCGTCGTCGACGACGATGATTTCAGACGGCTGCACCGTTTGCGAGCGCACCGTGGCAATGGTGTCGGCCAGGAAGCGGGCACCATTGAAGGTGGGGATCACCACGGAGATGGACGCCGTCGGGCGGGCGTCAGACGCGGGCAAGACCCCTCACGCGTTCGACCCACGTGCGCGGCAGTCCGAGACTGGCCGTCATGCTGACGGCCACGTGTCGCGGACTCCGGTACCATCGCAGCCCCTTCCGGAGCGGGCGACGATCCGATTCCGGGCGAAGGAACAGCTTCAGGGCGTTTTCGAAGTGCACCGTGCGCCAGAACCGCCGACCGGATTCGTGCACGACGGGGAACGTCAGGACCTTCTCGGCCATCAGGCAGTGCGTCTGTGCCAGCCGGGTGCTGGTGACGGCATCGGGAGACTCGAACAGTGTGCGCGCGAGGGAGCCATCCACAATCCGGTATTGCGCCAACACCTCGGGCACGAAGACCAGGGGACCGCGCGTTGCCAGTCGCAGCCACATGTCCCAGTCTTCGTACATCAGGCGCGCATCGAAGGTGCCGACCGCATCGAGTGCCGCCTTGCGCATGAGCACGGTGGGCGCCGGAATGAAGTTGCCCACGGCGAGTTCGTCGAGCATCGCGCCGCTGCGGGGGACGAACCCCGGCCGGTGCATCGCAATGAAACGGCGTCCCAGGTCGCGCGACTCGGCATCCACGCACGCCGCGTCGCTGAATGCCATGGGGGCCTGCGCCGGCGCCGCGTCGAGCGCTGCGACGAGCCGGTCGAGCAGTGCCGGATGCCAGATGTCGTCGGTTGCCACGCGGATAACCAGCGAACCTGTCGTCGCCGCCAGCGCCGCGTTGAGGGCACCCGCCACCCCGTGATTGGCGGCAAGCGCCAGCACACGCGCCGCGGGGCGGCGGCGCGCGACCCAGTCGCGGATGCGCTCCACGGAATCATCGGTGGAGGCATCGTCCACGATGATCAGCTCGAAATCGCGAAACGTCTGCGCCTCGACGGATTCGAGGCATTCGACCAGAAAGCGCGCATGGTTGTAGCACTGCGCAATGACGCTCACGCGCGGCATCAGTGCTCCCCTTTCCGCAAGGCGTTCACGTCGCGCACGTAATGATGCTGTGCGGTCGCGAAGTCGTGACTCGCAATGACCAGATACAGCGAGTCATCGTCGAGGACCTCGATGTCGATCCACGTGCCCGGCGGGAACACGGCAATGTGGGCCGGGTCGTCGAGGGTCGTGACATCGGTAGTGCCGGCACAGTGGGCGTTCACGCGTACCGATCCGCGCAGGCATGCGATGGCCTCGTGGACGATCGTGTTGGCGTGACCGGCACGCCGATCCCCTCGATGGATATCGTCGACCCAGAACACACGGACGGCGGGGAATGGCAAGGCCGCCACCATATCGAGCGAAAGCAGATGCCCGCGCCGCTCGGCATTGCGGTGCACCGGCAGACGGATGTGCTGTACAAAGGAACCGGACATTGGAGGATAGGCACTCTGGATCAGGTCGAACGAACGACAGGCGGACGCTTGCGCAATTTGCCCATCAGCCACTCGCGGGCTTCGGCCACCACCCCCGAGGGGGTGAACCACAGCGCCGCGGCGGTTACGATGGCACCCGCCACCACCAGGATCAACAGGGACAGCATCGGTCCGAGTTTCCCGGGCAAGAACATGCGCAGGGGCAGCACAACGCTGGCCATGGCGGTGGAGGCCAGCGCGGCCGACCGAAGGAAGCCGAAGAACTGCCACCAACTGGTCTCCGAGACCACGAGGGCCCCCTGCACGGTGGGCACGGCGACGACGGAGACCACCAGGACCGATGCCGCGGCGGCACCGGTCAAACCGGCGAGCTTCACCCCGACGAAGTACGCCACTGCGGCGATCGGTACGGCAACCACGCTGGCCAGCGACGTCTGGCGCAACTTGTTGGTCATCTGACACAGTTGCGTGGCGATCATGGACGCGGTCCAGATCATGACCGACACGCACAGCCACCGGGTCGCGGGGATGGCATCGGCCCACTGGTCTCCCAGAATGATCGGGACCGCGAGGTCGGCGGTCAGGATCAGGCCGCTCAAGGGCACGGCCACGGCAAGGAAGGTCGCTTCCGTCAAACTGCCGAACAGCATGCGCAGGCGCGGGAGATCGTCCCGCGCGGCCACCAGATACCCCGGGGCCACCGAGGTGATCACGGTGACGAGCTTTTCGATTGGCACGTAGGCCAGCGTGCGGGCGGCGGACAGGCTGCCCGCCGCGCCCGCGCCCAGCATGCGGCCCAGCAGCCACAGGTCGAGGTTGCGATAGGTCTGCCACGCCAGAGAGCCCATGAGGACCAGACGCGCGCGTCCGAACACGCCGACCGGAACGCCGCGCGGATCGAAATCCGGTCGAATCGGGTGGACGCGCCAGAGCATCAGCGTATTGATGATCGAACCGGCGAGCTGTCCGACCGCCAGAGACCAGAACCCGAATCCGGAAATCGCCAGCAGGAGCACGGCACTCGTCTGCACCAATGATCGGACCAGGTCACACTTCGCAATCTCAGGGTACTGGAGCTGGCGCGACGCCAACGCGCCAGGTACGACGCGGGCAAAGTCCACCAGCATGACGAAGGCGAGGACGATCGCCACCTTGCCCACGGCCTCGTTGCGGAAGAACACGGCTGCCGCGGGCCCCAGCCCCGCGAGTGCCACGCCGGCCACGAGGCCAACGGTGATCGCCAGGCCGTGGAGTTTCCGGTGCACGGCCCGGGGCAGGTCGTCGCCCAGAACGATTGCCCCCGCGAGGCCGAAATCGGCCAGCACCGAGATCCAGAGCGCCACGGTGCCCGCCAGTCCCGCGACGCCGTAGTCCTCGCGCGACAGCAAGCGGACGAGGAACAACGTCGAGGCCCAGCTGAGCAGCTGGGCCGTCCAGCGCAGGCCGGCCGTCCACGCGAGCCCGGCGCGCATGCTTGGCGGTCGTGTCAACGGTCCCCCGCCAGATGGCGATGCACCGTGGGGGAGGGCGCCGCAACCCTGTCTGTAAACATCATCGAGAGATGGAAAACCATGGCGTCGACGCCGAGAAGGATTGACGCAGGGCGCGCGCCCGGGACTTCATTGACGATAACGGGGCCCGCGCCGGCGTGCCCGCGGTTGCGTCGTTCACGCCACATCCGTCTATCTGACGATTGCCGCGTTCCCCCGACAACAACAATCTTCGACTCATGGCCGCTTCGGGACCGCCGACCAGCGTGGTGCCTTTCTATGACCTCTCGGCGCTGCACCGGCAGATCCGTCCGGAACTGGACGCGGCCTATCGCGACGTCCTCGACGGCGGCCAGCTCATCCTCGGCCCGCGCCTCGCACAGTTTGAGCAGGCATTCGCCCGCTACTGTGACGTTCGGGAGTGTGTCGGCGTGGCGAACGGGCTGGACGCCCTGCAGCTGATTCTGGAGGCGCTCGGCATAGGCCAGGGCGATGACGTGCTGGTTCCGGGCTGCACCTTCATCGCCACCTGGCTGGCGGTGACACGGGTGGGCGCCACGCCGGTGCCGGTGGACGTACACCCCCTGAGCTACAACATGGATCCCGCGAAGGTGCGGGACGCCGTGACCCCCCGTACACGCGCCATCATTGCGGTGCACCTCTACGGCCAGCCGGCGGACATGACGGCGCTGCGATCCCTCGCTGATGAGTACGGACTACGACTTATCGAGGATGCCGCGCAGGCGCACGGCGCCCGATGGGCGGGGCGCCGCGTGGGGGGGGGCGGACACGCGGCCGCCTTCAGCTTCTACCCCGGCAAGAACCTGGGCGCGCTGGGCGACGGCGGCGCCGTGACGACGAACGATCCGGAACTGGCGGAGTCCGTCCGGCGCCTGCGCAACTACGGTGCGCAGGTCAAGTACCAGCACGAGCGCGTGGGCGCCAACTCACGGCTCGACGAGCTCCAAGCGGCGTTCCTCGATGTCAAGCTGCCCCACCTCGACCGGTGGAACGCCCGTCGCGCCGAAATCGCGGAGCAGTACAGCCATGCACTGGCGTCGCTGGGGCTCACCCTGCCATGGGTTGCGCCCGAGGCCGAGCCGGTCTGGCATCTGTACGTGGTCCGACACCCCGAGCGCGATCGCGTGCGCGCGGCATTGACGAGCGCTGGCATCGAGACCAGTGTGCATTATCCGCGCAACCCCGGCGATCAGGTGGCCTATGCCCACCTGCCCATCGATCGGACACGGCTTCCCGTGGCCGGATCACTGCCGCATGAGCTCCTCAGTCTGCCCATGTCGCCCGTCATGACCGACGATCAGGTCACGTTGGTGATCCGCGCGCTCCAGGCCGTATTGCGCTGACCGCCCGTTCCCCGCTCAGGACTTTTCAATGACTCGTGGCATCATTTTGGCCGGCGGATCCGGCACACGCCTGCACCCGGTGACGCGCGCGGTGAGCAAACAGCTGCTCCCCGTGTACGACAAACCGATGATCTACTATCCGCTCACCACGGTCATGCTTGCCGGCATTCGGGATATTCTGGTCATCACCACGCCCCGTGATGTCGCCGCCTTCCGCGCATTGCTCGGCGACGGTTCCCAGTGGGGGCTGCGCCTCGAGTACGCAACGCAGGCGCAGCCGAACGGCTTGGCCGAGGCGTTCCGCATCGGCCGGCCATTCGTTGAAGGGCACCGCTCGTGCCTGGTGCTCGGAGACAACCTGTTTTACGGGCACACGCTCCCGACCTCGGTCCAGCGAGCCGCTGCCCAGGCCGACGGCGCGACCGTCTTCGCCTATCGGGTGGCCACGCCGGAAGCCTACGGGGTCGTGGAGTTCGACCATGCCGGGAAGGCGATCTCGATCGAGGAGAAACCCAAGATCCCCAAATCGAACTACGCCGTGACGGGATTGTACTTCTACGATGAAGCGGTCGTGGACATTGCCGCAAATCTGCAGCCCTCGGCGCGCGGCGAGCTGGAAATCACCGACATCAACGCCGAGTATCTGCGTCGTGGTCAGTTGACCGTCGAGATCCTCGGTCGGGGGTGTGCGTGGCTCGACACGGGCACGCACGAGTCGTTGCTGCAGGCGGGACAGTTCGTGCAGACGGTGGAGCAGCGACAGGGACTGAAGATCGCGGCGCCGGAGGAAGTGGCGCTGCGCATGCAGTACATTGACCGGGCGCAACTGCACCGCCTGGCGGACGGCCTCGGCCAGAGCGCCTACGGTACCTATCTGCGTCACCTTGCCGATGACACGGCCCCATGATTCGGATCCAGGAGACGGCACTCCCAGGTGTGCTCTTCGTGACGACCCCCGTCCATGCCGATGCACGGGGGTTCTTTCTCGAGCTGTTTCACGCCGAGAAGTTTTCGCAGCTCGGTCTGCCCCGCTCCTTTGCCCAGAGCAATCACAGCCGCTCGTCGCGCGGCACGCTGCGCGGCCTGCATTACCAGTTGCATGAGCCACAGGGCAAGCTGGTGCGGCCGATCACGGGTCGCATCTTCGATGTGGCGGTCGACCTGCGGCGCTCGTCCGACCGGTTTGGTGAGTGGATGGGGGCTGAGCTCGAAGCCGGGGACGGTCGCGCCCTGTACGTGCCCCCTGGCTTTGCCCATGGCTTTCTGGTGCTCAGTGACGTCGCCGACGTCTGGTATCAGTGCACCACCTGCTTCGACGCCGCCAGCGACCGTGCAGTCGCCTGGAACGACCCCACGATCGGCATCACGTGGCCCCTTGCCGATGGGGCACCGTTGCTGTCGCCCAAGGATGCCCATGCCCCTCCGCTGTCGCAGGCGGACCTCTTCGAATGAGCCGCATCACGCACCGGGTACTGCTGTTGGGGGGAGCAGGCCAGCTGGGGAGCGCCATTCAGGAACTCGCCCCCGGCTCATGGTCACTGCATGCGCCGACGTCGTCGGCGCTCCCTCTGCAGGATGCCGACGCGTTGCACCGCACGATCTCGCAATTCGCGCCGCAGGTCGTCATCAACGCCGCCGCCTACACGCGCGTCGACGATGCCGAAACGGATGAAGCGGGCGTCATGCGGGTCAACCGGGACGCCCCCGCCGCCCTGTCCGCGCTCTGCGCCGCCGCGGGCAGCCGATTCGTGCACCTCTCCACGGACTACGTGTTCGATGGCGCGCAGGCGCCGTACGCGCCCTCTGCGGTCACGGCTCCCGTCAATGTGTACGGGCGCAGCAAGCGGGACGGTGAGGCACTGGTGCTCCGCGCAAACCCGCACGCCGTGATCGTCCGCACCTCGTGGCTCCACAGCGGTGGAGGCACCAACTTCGTCGGGAATGCGGTCCGCACGCTGCTGGCCGGCACGTCGATGCGCGTCGTGGATGATCAGGTCGGGGCGCCGACCACCGCGAGCACGCTCGCGGAGGCCGTCATCGGCCTCGCACAGCGCACAGACATCACGGGCATCGAACATGTCACCGACAGCGGCGTGGCCTCATGGTATGATGTCGCCAGGTGCGTGCTGGACACCCTGCGGCAGGCCGGCGCGGTTGCTTCCGACGTGACCGTGACCCCCGTCAGCACCGAGGCCTTTCCCCGACCCGCGCGGCGCCCGCGCGTGTCCCTGCTGGACACCCACGGGACGCGTGCGCGACTGGGATTGGTACCGCCGCACTGGAGAGAGGGCGTGATGCGATCAACGACGCAATGGCTCGCACGGGCTCGTGCCGAGAAGCGCGACCATGGCTGAGGGGAGCGCGCGGGGCACCCGTCGGCTGCTCGTCACCGGAGGCGCCGGATTCATTGGTGGCAACTTCGTGCACCACTGGTGTGCATCCCGCCCGGGCGACCGCGTCGTGGTGCTCGACGCGCTGACCTACGCCGGCAATCGCGCAACCATTGCGTCGCTGATCGACACGCAGCGTATCGCGTTCGTGCATGGCGACATTGCCGAGGCCTCGCTCGTGTCCTCGCTGCTGGCCAGTCACGCCATTGACACGGTGGTGCACTTCGCCGCGGAATCGCACGTGGACCGATCCATCGTGGACCCTGGTGCGTTCGTGAAGACCAACGTGGTCGGGACGCTTACGCTTCTCGATGCGTGCCGACGCGCCTGGCACGTGGACGGACAGTGGCGACCCGGCGTGCGTTTCCACCATGTCTCCACCGACGAAGTCTACGGAACGCTCGGACCGCACGACCCCGCCTTCACGGAGCGTACGCCCTACGCGCCCAATTCGCCGTACGCCGCCAGCAAGGCGGGATCGGATCACCTGGTGCGCGCCTGGATCCATACCTACGGCCTGCCGGCCACCATCAGCAACTGCTCGAACAACTACGGGCCGTATCACTTCCCGGAGAAGCTCATTCCGCTGATGATCGTGAATGCGCTGCACGGGAAGCCGCTTCCGGTGTACGGCGACGGTCTGCAGGTGCGCGACTGGCTCTTCGTGGAAGACCACTGCCGCGCCATCGCGCTCATCCTGGAGTCGGCCGAGGCCGGCGAGACGTACAACGTGGGGGGACGGGCCGAGCACGTGAACATCGAGATCGTGCAGGGGGTGTGTCAGCTGCTCGACACCCGCTTTGCGGCCGACGCCGACCTGGCGCGGCGTTTCCCCGATTGTCCGGCCGCAACGGGCGCATCGTGCGCGTCGCTCATCACGCACGTGGCCGATCGCCCCGGCCACGATCGCCGGTACGCCATCGATCCCACCAAGATCGCCACGGCGCTGCGCTTCGAACCCAGCGAGTCCCTGCCGTCCGGCCTTGCGCGGACGGTGGACTGGTACCTGGCGAATGAGGCGTGGTGGCGCGGCGTGATGGACGGCAGTTATCGCCAGTGGATGCAGGACCAGTACCGGATGGGGTGACGCGCGCCGCCCGCTCCCTTCAACTCACCCGCTTGGTCCGCTTCTTCAGGAAGTCCATGAGCACGAACTGCCCGAGGCTCATGGTGTTCGTGAAATAGGCCTTGCCCCGGCTGATCTGGCTCATCTGTTTCACGAACTCCACCAGGGCCCGGTCGCGCGCCAGCATGAACGTGTTGATCATGATGTTGCTCTTGCGGCAGGCGGCCACCTCGCGCAGCGTCTCGGCGATCACATACCCGTCGAGCCCCATGCTGTTCTTGTAGATGCGCCCGTCGGGCAGACTGAGTGCACTCGGTTTGCCGTCGGTGATCATGATGATCTGGCGCATGTCCTTCTTCTGCGCCATGAGAATGCGTCGCGCCAGCTTGAGCCCTTCGGCCGTGTTGGTGTGGTAGGGCCCCACCTGGGCCTTGGCGAGCGTGGCGATGGGAATCTCCTCGGCGCTGTCGTGGAACAGGACCACACGGATCGTGTCGCCGGGGAACTGCGTCTTGATGAGGTGTGTCAGCGCGAGCGCCACCTTCTTGGCCGGCGTGAAGCGATCTTCGCCGTAAAGGATCATGCTGTGGCTGGTGTCCAGCATGAGCACCGTGGCGCAGCTCGAGCGATACTCACTCTGGCGCACCATGAGGTCCCGGTAATCGAGATCGATGGGGACGTCGAGTGAGCCGGTGCGCCCCAAGGCGTTCGCCAGCGTAGCCGGCACGTCCAGATTGAGCGTGTCGCCGAACTCGTACGGCTTGCTCCAGGCGTCACTCTCGATGCCGGTGGACAGTTGCGGGGTATCATGGCTGCCCAGACTGGACTTGCCGAAACTGCCCAGCAGATGCCGCAGCGTCTTGAAGCCCAGGAAGTCGACGCCCTTGTCGGTCAGGTTGAACTGGACATCGCGCGCGGCCGCCTGGGCAATGGACCCTTTGCCGGTGACCGGCTGGTGCCCGGCGGGCACATTCGCCCCCTGATCCGTGGTGAGGAACCCGTCCTGGATGAGGCGCTGCACCAAGCCGTCCAGCAACTCGGCCAGCTTCTCCTCGCTGACCGCGTCGCCCTCGCCCCGCAGCGCCTGCAGCATCTCCGGGGTGAGCTGGCCGCTCTCGATGAGTGCCCGGAGAATGGCCTCCTTGAGCGAGTCGACCGACCGGTCGGCCTCCTCGCCCGGGTCGCCCCAATACCCCTGCTCGCCCCCGGCGAACCCCGACTGGAGCAGGAAATCGGCGAGTTGGTCGAGCAGCGACTGCAAGTCGACGGCGTCGGCCAGCTGAGGGTTGAACTTGGTGTACGTATGGAACCGCATGGGGCATCTCCGGAAAGGTCGCTACGTTGCAGCAGATACTCTACGCACGATACCCGGCGCGCGATCCCGTTCTCTCGAAACTGCTCCCGCTTTGCGCTCCACACGGCAACCAGCTCCCGCGTGACCGGGCCCGGACGGGCGGCTTCGGTGCCGCTGGCGGCGCCGGCAGCGTCGGCCAACCCCTTTCGCATCCTCCGGCGTCACCGGAGTTACCGCATCTTCTGGATCGGGCAGACGCTCTCGCTTGTTGGATCGTGGATGCAGACGATGGCGGTGGGGTGGCTCGCCCTCGATCTCTCCAATTCCGCCTTCATCGTGGGCCTCGTCGCCAGTATCGGCGCCCTGCCCATCGTGCTCTTCGGGATGCATGCGGGTGCGCTGGTCGACCGCGGCAATCGGTTCCGCATTGTCCAGGCCACGCAGGCGGTCTTTCTGGTGCAGGCCGGCGTCCTCTGGCTGGTGACGCTGAGCGGTCAGGTCACCATTGCCATTCTCCTGATCCTGCAGTTCGTCCAGGGGCTGGCGAGCGCGGTCGAGATCCCGGCGCGGCAGAGCATGGTGATTCAGCTCGTGGGCCGGGACGACCTGCAGCCCGCCATTGCCCTCAACTCGAGCGGCTTCAATCTGGCGCGTGTGGTGGGGCCCGCCATCGGGGGGGCGGTCATCGGCTCGTTGGGCATTGCCTGGTGCTTCGGACTCAATGCGGCCAGCTTCGGCGCGGTGCTGCTGGGACTGGCCCGCATCAGCAGCACCGAATTGCTGGCCCCGCCGGCGGGAACGCCCCCAACCGGGGCCGTTGATGACGCCGGAACCAGGGGCGCGCGACGCGCAACGCTGCCGCAGGTGTTGCGCGACACGACGGCCAGTGCTGCCGATGGGCTGCGGTATCTGCTCCGTCCCGGACACGCGCGCGATCTGCTCGCGCTGGTCACGGTCGGCGCCGTGTTTGGCGGGCCCTATCTCACGTTGCTGCCGGTGGTGGCGCGCGATCAGCTGGGGCTCGATGCCGGCGGCTACGGCGGAATGCTGGCCACGGTGGGGGTGGGTGGACTGCTGGCCGCGCTGCTCGTGGCTGGCCCCATTTCCCACCGTCCGCGCAAGGGGGGCGTGCTGATGTCGGCGGCGATCGCCTTTCCCCTGCTGCTGCTGGCGTTCGCCTATACGCGTCACGTCCTGCTCGCGTACCTGCTGCTGTTCTGCTCGGGGCTGGCCATGATCATGTGGAATGCCCTGTCGAATGGTATGCTCCAGCTCATGGTGGAGGAACGCTACCGCGGCCGCCTCATGGCCTTCTACGCCCTCGTCTTCGTCGGCCTGTCGCAGGCGCTCGGTTCGCTGGGCATCGGGGTCGTGGCGGGTCTCATCGGGGCGCCGGCGGCCATCGCGTGCTGCGCGGTGGTGCTGCTGGCCGCCAGTCTGGTCACCATGCGACGTGCATCCTTCTGGCGGCGGGTCTAGCGATGGGCCAGGGGCGGCCGCACCCGTGGCCGAACGCGGGCTGGCGGGAACGCGCCGCCGATCAGGTGGTGGTGCTGCTCGCCCGCCCGTCGACGGTGGACATCAGCACCGACGACCTGCTTTCGGTGCTCAGCGCCGACGAACAGCAGCGCGTGGCGCGCCTGCGCCGCGCTGAGGATCGGCGTCGATCGGCCCTCGGCAGCGCGCTGAGTCGGTCGCTGCTCGGGCAATGGCTGGGCGTACCGCCCGCGGCGGTTCCGCTCACGCGGACCCGGGAAGGCAAGCCCGTCCTGGCCCCGGCCGATACCCCCTCCGGTCCGTGGTTCAATGTCTCGCACTCCGGTGACGTGGTGCTCGTGGCCTTCTCGCGCTTCGGGCGCGTGGGGGTGGATGTCGAGGAACCGCAGCCACTCGATGATCTCTTGTCCGTGGCCACTACGGCGTTCGTACCGGCCGAGGTCGAGCAGGTGCGGGCGGCGGCCGGGGAGGAGCAACTCGCCTGCTTCTATCGGCTGTGGACGCGAAAGGAAGCGATCGCCAAGGCGCTGGGGATCGGGCTCGTGGGTCTCGACCGCATCTGCTGCGACGGCGCCAAGCATGAGCACAACGCGCTGCAATCGTTGACCGTGCAGGGGGAGAGGGCCGCCGCGTGGTGCGTGCGCTCCCTGGCCCTCACGGGAACGGCGCTCCCGGCGGCCATTGCGTTCGAGGGCGCGGCCGATGGTGTCGAGGTAATCAGCCTCGAGTCTGATCGCTACGGACAGGGGGCTGGTCACCGGTCCGGGCCATGAGGCCCATCCGCAGGGTGGATGAACGGCTGCTTACCCTGTAGTGTACCGCAGTCGGCCATTCTGCCCCTCCCTCCATTTCCATGTCTGCCCTTTTCCGTGTGATCCGGCGTGCGCCGGTGCCGCCACGTGCCATGCGTCCCCCCGCTGGTGGTCGCGCGTGGTCCAGCATCCTGCTGGCCGCCGTTGCGGCCACGATCACCGCCTGCGGTGGTGATCCGGCAGAGCCTGATGTGCCCGCCGTGGTAACCGTGACGGCGACCGGATCCACCTCCGTGACCTCGGGGGCCACGGTCCAGCTCACCGCCGCCTATCGCGACAGCAAGGGCCGGCCGGTCACGAACCCGTCCATCACGTGGGGGTCCGCCGACGCCACCGTGGCCACGGTATCAGCCACGGGGCTGGTGACCGGTGCCAGGGCCGGCACCGCCACCATCACCGCCACGGTCGCGGGCACGACGGGGAGCCTGCCCATCACGGTTACTGCGGGTGCTGCGGCAAAGCTGACGGTCGTACGCCAGCCGGCCGGTGCGGCCCAGCGCACTCCGCTGCTCACCCAACCCGTCGTCGAGGTGCGGGATGCCGCCGACAACCTCGTCACGTCGAGCACCATCGCGGTGTCGGTCACGACCAGCATTGGGGGGGTCTCCGGGACCACCACCGTTCCGGCGCAGCAGGGGGTCGCCCGCTTCACCGACCTGGCGCTGCAAGGCGTGGCGGGCTCGCGCACGCTGCTCTTCACGGCCGGCAATCTCATCACCGCGGCGTCCGAGGGCATCGACCTCGCGCCCGGCCCCGTGTCGAGCATCGCGCTGGTGAGCTCCGCGCTCCGCCTGCGCAGCGGCGTCCCGGCCGGCGCCACCGGCGTCGTGGCGCAGCTGCGCGATCAGGACGGCAACGCCGTGGCGCTGAGCGGGCGACGCGTGGTGGCGTCCGTCACGGGCGGCATTGGCAACACCACCGTGAGCGGTACCACCACCGCGACCGATGCCCAGGGGCGGGCGGTCTTCAGCGCCCTCACGGTGACCGGCACGGCCGGTACCCGCTCGCTGGCCGTGGCGGCCGATTCCATTACCACACCGGCCACGGCCACGGTGACGCTGAGCGGCGGCGTCCCCACCCGGGTGGTGATCGATCGCGATGTTCCTGCCACCATCGACGCCGGTATCGCGATGCAGCCGGCGCCGGTGGTGCGGCTCGTCGATGCGTTGAACAACTTCTCGGAGGAGTCCGGAGTGACGGTGCGCGTCACCAGCGACGGGGCGACGTTCGTTCGCGAGACCGCCATTACCGACGCGGTGGGGCGCGCCACCTTCACGGGGCTCACCTTTGCCACGGGGGCAGGGACCCGGACGCTGCGCTTTGGCGCCGAGGGGCTGACGGCGGCGACGTCCCGCCCGATCGCCGTGGGGGCCATCGACACCACCACGCAGCCCATTCGCATCGTGACAGCGCGTTCGGAGGCCGACACGTCGGTGCGCGTGATCGAACTCGATGGCGCGACCTCCTCGCTGACGCCATTTCTGCTGACGCGCGACCTGCAGGGGCAGCCCACGAGCCCGGCCAGTGTGCGGTGGGTCTCGCGCGATCCCTCGGTGGCCACGGTGTCGGCCACCGGTCGCATTACCGGCGCCGGCGCCGGTCGCACGTTCATCGTGGCCCAGGCCAGTCGAACCAGCAGCGTCGCCGATTCCCTGCTGGTCTTCGTACCGAAGAGCGGCACCGGGCCCATTCTCCGCGCCACCCTGCCAAGCTATCGCATCGCCACCGACACCTTCTCGATCACCCTCGAAATCGTCCCGCGCGATGGGCGCCCGTTGACGGCCGCAGACTTCGAGGTGGCGTGGCCGGGCAATCGGGCCTTCCTGTTTTCGCCCTTCAACGTCACCGGATTCACGCTGCTGCGCCCCGGCATGTTCACGCAGCAGGTCGATCTTGCCCAGTCCTTGCGGGTGACCTGGGCCAGCGCCACACCGGTCACCGGGCCCGTCCAGCTCATTCGCTTGCAGGCACGGGTGAACCAGCGCAGTCAGGGCAACCAACTCGTGATCACGCTCAATCAGTTGCTGCGGGGTGACCTCACCGATGTCACGGCGGCCACCTCGATCTTCAATCCGTCGGTGATCATTCCATGATGACCTCTTCCCGGTTTCCCCGACTCGCGATCCTCGCCGTCGTGCTCACGGCCGGTGCCTGCCGCCGCACCGATCTCACCGACGCCATGGTGCCCGTGGCGGCCACGTCGCTGTCGCTGCAGGCGCGCCCCGTGAACGACAGCGTCTTCGTTGACGTCGTGTTGGGCGGCGCGGCCCCCCAGACGCTCGGCAGCATCACCGGTGAAGTGGCGCACGCGGGCGACTGGACGTTCGTCCAGTGCGAGGCGCAGCAGACCGATGCGCTGCTGGCCTGCAAGGCGCACGGCGCCACGGTACGCGTGGCGGCCGCCTGGGCAGGCGGCACCCACGCCGGGGCGCTGGTACGGTTGGCGTTCGTGCGCACCACGCCCGCGGCCACGCCCTCCTTCATGCTGTCGGTTTCCGAGGCGCATGGCGCGCGCGGTATGGCCGTGCTGGACAGTGTCGAGGTCAAGCGACAGAGCGTCGTTGCCGGCGGTGCGCCGTGACACGCCCGGTCTTGTCCACGCGCCCGGTGCCAGCCTTCGCCACGGCCATGTGGCTCGTGGCCTGTCACGCCCGCCCCGGCGGCGCGCCCCTCCTCACCAGCGTCACCCCAACCGCAGTCACGTTGACGGGCGGCGCGGTGGCGATGCTCACGGTGCGGGGCCGTGGCTTTGACTCGCTCAACACCGTGCACTTCGGCCGACTTCGCGTGCCGGGCGTGCCGCGCACCAACGACAGCACTATGCGATTTGCCGTTCCTGCCGACGATGCCTTCCTTCCCGGTCGCGGAGGCGCCCCGGTGCTGCCGCTGGCGTCGGGGACGTACGACCTTCGTGTCGAGAATGCGAGTGGCACCTCCAATGCGCTCGCGGTGACCGTGACCGCCGCCCAGGGGGCCCGATGATGCACAGCACCCCGCAGCAATTGCCGCAGCCCGCTCGCCGCCGGCTCGCCCACTCGGTGCTGGCGCTCCTGGCCGTGATGGCCGGGGCGTCGTCGCTGGTGGCCCAGGAACGAGAAGGGGATGCCGAGCAGCGTCGGCTGGCGCTGCTCGAGCAGTGGGACAGCGCCACGCCGCTCAATGGTGGTGGCAACGGCGTAACGTTCACCAAGTGGTTGCAGGCCGTGGGGGGGATGCGCGCGTCGGTGCGCGCGTCGGTCACCGTGCCGCAGGCCCAGCAATGGACCAGCATCGGGCCGCGCGGGCTGTACGGCGACAATGGATTCTTCGGCTCGCTCCCGCAGCTGGATGCCGGACGGGTATCGGCGCTGGCGTTCCACCCGACCGATCGCTTCACCATGTACGTGGGGACGGCAGCGGGCGGCGTGTGGAAGAGCTCGAACGAAGGGGCCACCTGGGTCCCGCTCACCGACACGGAGTGCTCCCTGACGACCGGCTCGATCGCCATCGACCCGGTCAATCCCGACATCGTGTACGTGGGCACGGGTGAGGTGTCCGAGGTGACGGCCGGCTGCGGCATGCTGCGCAGCACGAACGGTGGCGCCTCCTGGACGGTGTACGGCGCCGACGTCTTCACGCAGAATGCCGCCACGGCCTGGCCCATTTACGGCGTGGTGGTGGACCGCGCCAGCGCCGGTACCACCAGCGCCACGACGGTGGTGGCGGCGACCCTGCGCGGCATCATGCGCTCGACGAACTCCGGGCAGTCGTGGACGGTGGTCACGCCCGCGCTCACGTTCAGCGACATCGTGCAACATCCCACCGACGCCAACGTGATGTATGCGGCGCGCGTGGGCGTGGCCGGTAGCGCGTTTCCGCCGGGGCTCTGGCGTTCCAGCGACCGCGGGGCCACGTGGGCCGCGGTGACGACCTTCCCGGTGGACTCGGTGCAACGCATGGAGATTGCCGTGTCGCGCGCGCGACCCGGCAGCGTGTGGATGGTCGCGGGGCGCCCAGACCAGCAACTCGGCGGCGTCTGGCGCTGGGATGACGCCACGTCGTCGCGCACGACGCTCGACGCCATCGGCCCCCGATTGCCCGAACCGAACGGCCGACTCAACTTCGGCACCCAGAGTGGCTACAACCTCATGATCGCCGTGGATCACGCCGATGCCAACATCGTCTACATCGGCGGGGTGCGTGCGTACCGCAGCA
>Ga0315899_10000135_pt1 | contig 89787 bp, 94 predicted proteins | sample LakEriMetagenome_2_FD_203518 | JGI IMG/M metagenome (GOLD analysis project Ga0315899, IMG submission 203518) | Freshwater fungal communities from buoy surface, Lake Erie, Ohio, United States - Buoy 4 MA112 | ecosystem: Environmental > Aquatic > Freshwater > Lake | place: USA: Lake Erie, Ohio... | reverse complement strand
GACCCTGGCCTTGAACTCTGGGCTGTGGGTGCGTCGCTTGCTCATCGGTGGGAGCCCCCTGTCAGGGGCGGTACCCCGCCTCAGAGGTTAACGATGGGGGCTGTCCAGAAAAACCAGACCACCTCAGAATCCGCTCACAAGGTGACAGACTTTCTTGGTTTCTTGTTTATAAGAATACAGGTGTTCATTGTTATGGCAGTCCAGCCGCCAGTGCAGGCAAGATAGTAGTATATCTCAAAGATGGTTCCGGGCCTCAGCTTCTGGCGCAAGAGATCCTGAATAAGCAGGAGATGCGGCTCGGGGCACATCGGATTGTATTGAGCTGCGCAAAAACGAGTATTTTAGCTTTTGGGGTCTATGCCGCTGATGGATCAGATGGATAGGGCTTGCTGAGGAGCCCAAGGCGCTTGCACTGCAGTGGATTCCAGCGATAGCCTCGCGCTAGGGTCGGCTCGATGGTGCTATTTCGGCCTTAGAAGAATTCATACTACGGTTTGTGTACGTTCTTCAGCGCAATTGCTAGCTAGCTATAGTTGGATTTTGTTTGCTTTTTTTGGGGGTGAATCCCAATGGCCGCTGGGTGGTTTTGCTGAGCTATGTGATTTCCTTCAAGGTGATTCTGGTCGGGAAGAAGGGCTTGTGAGTGCCGTTTAGCGGATTCTTGACGCCTAATCCTATTTGCGTCTCAGCCCTCCGCCGAGCAAGTCATGGGTGTGGCGAGGGAGTGAAGACGCGTTAATGAATTTCAGCAAGCCCTATCTAGCCGCATCCCAGGCACTGGGTTCTGCGTCAGAAAAGCCTGCAAGCGGTGAAGTAAAGCTGCGCATCTCACCTGAGATACCTGCGGCAGCTTTCAAGGCTGCTGCCCGGAGCGGAACCAGCCTCGACAAGTGGGCGGCGAAGGCACTTGGCAAAGCAGCACGAAAGCCATCCTCTCGAGCCGTAGCCTTCCAACGACGCCCAGACCCTCGTCAAGGCCGATCCGCTACAGCAAGTAAGTTAGCCCCGGCCTGAGCCACGCGATAGATTTTTGTATTCCGAACTTGCGCTGTCAGGCTACGCGGGCAGCTTAACTCGAACGTTCTGCGCAGACAAGAGCGAATCTCGAGGTCCGATTGCTGAAGAATCAACTCCAAAGCTACAGCTGCATCCTCTTCTCTCCTCAGATTCTACGAAGGTAACGGCCTACGATGTAGTCGAATCTCTCCGCACCACTGAAGAGATGGCTTCAAATGCTGTCGATGTGGCAGGTGTGGCGGAGACCGAGCCGGTGATGGGGGCAGTTTGGCTTGGGTTGCCTTGCTCTGCCTGATGCCTGCTGGCTGATCACGGCCCCAGACCTCCGAGGCCGGCCGCACCGCCCACAACCCAAGATGGGGAACCCCATCCTAAGGATGAACCCTTCCCGTGGGAAGCCAAAGTCCGCGCAGCCATCGAAAATCTCCGCGCCGAAAAGGCAGCCAAGCAGAAAGCAGAACAGCAAGAGGTGGATTGAATCGGATGCATGGGTAAGGAGCAACCGGGTTGGGAAGTTATCAAATGTCTGCAGAGCGGCTCCATCACCTATGGCAAGCAAATGCGGCGTACAACAACCAGATCCAGAAGACGGGAGCAGGTGATTCTTATCCGGGCGATGCGGCTCTGCCCGCTTCTGATCTGGAGCGTTCGGAGGATGTGTTTTCCAGGGCTTCCTTAAAGTAAGCCTCGGAGCCTTTAGTGCTCATGTGCAGTCTTGTGGCGAACCGATACAGAGCAAGCCCAGAAGAGGGGCTTTCTGTTGCACAGGTCGGGTCCTCAAGCTGGTAATAGAACTTTGAGGCAATCCTGACACTGCAACGGAAGCTGTGGTTGCTGCTGACGGGCCGGTGAGATGTGCTTACGCTGCTGGAAGGGTTTGTTGTAGCGATGTCCATTCTGCGGCAGGTCACCGATACCGAACAGCGCTACCGCGAGCGGGCCGCTGAGCGGGACGCCAACATCGCGCGGATCGATGCCCGTGACATCTTCGGCATCGCCGCCAATACCCCCGACCTGATCCAAAAGCGCCTGCGCCGGCTGCATGCCGATCCAGAGCGGGTGGACTCCCTGCGACGGGAGGGGTTGCACTTTGATCCCCAGGGCCCTGGGGCCGCCCCGGCGGCATTCCCGCGGGCTCTGGAACGGGTGCTCGACACCAATGACCTGATGGGCCTGCGCTTCTTCGAGCAGGGTCTGCGGGTGGCCAGAGCCGTGGCGCGGGTGCACATCGGCGGTGGGTCTGGCGACAGCGAGGGTTTCGGTACCGGCTTCCTGGTGGCCCCGCGGCTGCTGCTCACCAACCACCATGTTCTGGGCGATACCGAGCAGGCTCGTCGCTCCAAGGTGGAGTTCAACTTCCAGGAAGCGGCCAGCGGCGAGTTGCAGGCCACCCGATGCTTCGCGCTCGCGCCGCAGGAGCTATTCCTCACCGATGAGGTGCTGGATTACAGCCTGGTGGCCGTGGTCGACGACGGCGGCCTGGACGCCTACGGCTGGCTTCCCCTGATCGAAGAGACCGGCAAGCTACTGGTGGGGGAGACGGTGAACATCATCCAGCACCCCAACGGTGAACCGAAACAACTGGCAATCCGCAATAACCAGGTGGTCGATGAGCTGGAGCTCTTCCTCCACTACCGCACCGACACCGACCCCGGCTCGTCCGGTTCCCCTGTGTTCAACGACCAGTGGGAGGTGGTGGCCCTGCACCATTCCGGTGTGCCGAAGCGCAATGAACAGGATCAGGTGTTGACCAGCGACGGGCGAATCTGGCAGGAGTGGATGGGAGAACAGCGCATCGCCTGGAAGGCGAATGAGGGCGTGCGCGTTAGCCAGTTGGTGCGCCACATCCGCAGCCAGCCGCTGCCCCCGTCGGCCGAGCCTCTGCGGCAGGCGCTTCTGGCGGCAACGCCTCCCCTGTCAGCCGGCCCCACCGACCCGGCGAACCTGCCCCCAGCCACCGCCAAGCAGCCCCAGCCGGAGCCGCCGCCTGGCGAGGCGGCAAGGCCGCAACAGTTGGAGGTGGCCAGCCCCGCCGCCGCGGGCGCCACGGCCACCTGGTCGATCCCCCTGCAGGTCAGCGTGAGCTTCGGCACCCCCACCCTCGGCGCCCACCTCGCGGTGTCCCAGTCGGCTGCAGCTGAGCAGGCCCTGGCTCCTGTCGCAGCGCCGCCCCCCGAGATCGTCGAGGAGGGCTGGGGGCCATTCGGACGCCGTGGGGCGCCGGTAGCGCCAGCACCCACGCCTGCGGATTTCAAGCTCAGCTCCCTTTCCAGCCCTGTGTTCAGCTGGCCTACTGCGCTGTCGCTGGCCCTGGCCAGTCAACTGGCGTACAACCCCGAGGCGGAGGTTGAGCGTCAGCTCCGAGCCTGGGGCTTCCGCAACTGTGATTTTGTTGAGCAGGATGCGGCCCAGGGATTTCTTGCCTCCAGCGCCGATCTGGTGCTGGTGTGTTTTCGCGGCACCGAGAGCACGGCCGATTGGCTAAGCAACCTGAAGGTGAACCCCAAGGCGGTGAATGAGCTGGGCAGCTCGGTGCACGCTGGCTTTTGGGGGCAGTTCGAGGCACTGCGGCCCCAGCTGGAACACCTGATGTCTCCCCATCGTCAGTTGCCCCTGCTGGTCACCGGCCACAGCCTGGGCGGGGCGATCGCCGCCCTGGCCGCCGCCAGCTGGGCTGCCAGCCACAACCTGCAGGCTCTCTATACCTACGGCCAGCCGGCCGTGGCCCGCGATCGTGCCCTCGACCAGCTGGCTGACGCCCTGGCAGGTCGATACCACCGTTTTGTGAACGATGCCGACATCGTGCCGCGGGTGCCGCCGGGCTTCCGCCACGCCGGCCATCTGCTCCACTTCGACAGCAAGGGCAGCCTGGTGCGCGGCGGCGCCGCGCAGGAAGCGGCTCTCAACAGTGCCCTGGGCGGCAGCAGCGTCATGCTCAGCGAGGCTGAACTCGGAACCCTGCAGGAGCGCCTGCGCCATCAGGGCGGTCCCCAGAGCCAGGAAGGCTTCACCACGCTGATCAGCGATCACATGATGCCAGCCTATCTGCGCAAAATTCAGAAGCAGATAAGTTGAGCGGGTTGGGCTTCATGGCCATCACCGCCACGGTGCTGTACCCGACCGAGGCAGCTGGCCTGGAGCACGAGGAGGCCTTCCCCGCGATCAGCCGGTGCTCCCTCGACACGCTGCTCCGCTTCGCCGGCAGGGTTGCCTCAACGTCATCCCGGTGCCTTGCAACGGCCTTGTCCGGAGAGCCGAGTCTGCGCTTGGCTGGCGAGGCAAAGGTTCGCAGTTGTTGTCTGTGGAGAAGCGATATTTTCGAGCACAGCCAGTCGCCTGATCTGCCCCCATGGATTCACTACTCCCCCCCCTTTTTTTTCTTTGGGTGGGGGAATGTTTTGCGTCAGCTCTCTGCTGCCAGGTGATGGCAGCGTTAGCCCCCCTACTCCGCCGCCCTCTCGAGCCAGAACAACCCCATGAACGAATTCTGCGATACCTTCCAGGTGTCAGAGGCATCACCCTGCTTCTCAGCGGCGAGCGCAATGGCTTCACCGAACATGAGATGTATCACCATCGCTGCCCGGCGGCGATTCTCTGAAGCGATCACCGGCTAGTCGGGCCAACCCAATCGGAGGCTGAGTTCACTACGCTCCCGAAGCCATTGATCCAGCGCGTCGCCATGAAGATTTGCCAGGCCGCCACCTGCAGTGCTCTGTTGTTGCCCCTCCTGGTTGCGGCGCCCGGTGCCGCCATGGCAGACAGCCAGCCGATGCGCATGAACACCAACATCAGCGAACAGCAGGTGCTGAACACGCAGAAAGGCTGGTGCAACGGCCTGCTGGCGATCAGCAAGGCCTACGCCACAGGTGGTTTCGTGGCGGCCCAGGCAACAGCCAGCAAGATCCTTGATCAGGCCTATGGCTATCAATACGGTGCCGTAGCCTTCAAGCCCACGCTGACTCAGAACCCGCAGACCTTCCGCAACACCAAAGTCGGCGCATTGGCCTACTTCGTTGGTGGCAATCCCGCTTATCCCAACGACAAAGGCTTTGCCATCAAGCCCTGGCGAACATGCGCCATCCGTAATCAGGTAATCCAGTTGCATGGTAATTTGGCCATCACCATGGGCAATGTTGACCTCACCGACAGCAGCGGCAAGATGACCACCGTGGACAAGACCTGGGCATTCGTGAGGGAGCCGGACGGCGAAATTCGCATCGTCCTGCATCACTCCTCGCTGCCCTTCACGACGAAGTGATCACCGGCAGTTCGGCATCCACTCAGGTTCTTGGGTCGTACTCCCCGTCTGGAGATCACGGCTCAGGACCTGGGTCTGCCGCGCTCCAGAATGGTGCTTCAGAACCACACCCATCCCGAGACCGGCCTGACGGCAACGGCGCGTCGTAAGGCCCTGATGGCCAGCTGCCGCACCATGCAGTGGATCAGCACGCCTTGCCGATGCAGGCCCTATCGCGGCACGGCCATGGTGTTTAACGCCATCCGGCAGCTGGCGATGTGCCTGCCGCCGGATGGAGTCACGCGAATCGGTTGGTGCCGCAGCTCAAGCCACCAGCGCGAAGCACTCGCGGAAGGCCCCGATCGTGGCGTCGATGTCGGCGTCGGAGTGGGCCAGGGAGGTGAAGCCGGCCTCGAAGGCGCTGGGGGCCAGATACACGCCGCGCTCGAGCATGGCGCGGTGCAGCTTGCCGAAGCGCACCGTGTCGGCCGCCTTGGCCTCCTCGAAATTGCGCACCGGGCCCTCGCAGAGGAAGAAGCCGAACATGGCGCTGATCGAGCCGCCGGTGATCGGCAGGCCGGCACTGCGGGCGGCGTCGAGGATGCCGGCGGTGAGGCGCTTGGTGATGGCGTCGAGGCGCTCATAGGTGCCGGGCTGCTTGAGCAGCTCCAGGGTCTTGATGCCGGCGGTCATCGCCAGGGGGTTGCCGCTCAGGGTGCCGGCCTGGTACATCGGGCCGGCCGGAGCCACCATGCTCATGATGTCGGCCCGGCCGCCGTAGGCGCCCACCGGCAGGCCGCCGCCGATCACCTTGCCCATGGTGGTGAGATCGGGGGTGATGCCGAACTTGGCCTGGGCACCGCCGTAGCTGATGCGGAAGCCGGTCATCACCTCGTCGAACACCAGCAGGGCGCCGTTGTCCTTGGTGAGTTCGCGGATGCCCTCCAGGAAGCCGGGCTCGGGGGTGATGAAGCCGGCGTTGCCCACCACGGGCTCGAGGATCACGCCGGCGATCTCACCGGGGTTCTCGGCGAAGAGCTTCTTCACCGCCTCCAGGTCGTTGTAGGGGGCCGTGAGGGTGCTGGCGGCGGTGCTGCGCGGCACACCCGGCGAATCCGGCAGTCCCAGGGTGGCCACCCCGGAGCCGGCCTTCACCAGGAACATGTCGGCGTGGCCGTGGTAGCAGCCCTCGAACTTGATGATCTTCTCGCGGCCGGTGAAGGCGCGCATCAGCCGGAGCACCGACATGCAGGCCTCGGTGCCGCTGTTCACGAAGCGCACCATCTCCACCGACGGCACCGCGTCGATCACCATCTCGGCGAGGGTGTTCTCCAGGGCGCAGGGGGCGCCGAAGCTGGTGCCCTTGTCGAGCGCCTCGTGCAGGGCGGCGATCACCTCGGGGTGGGCGTGGCCGCAGATGGCCGGGCCCCAGCTGCCGATGTAGTCGATGTAGCGGTTGCCGTCCACGTCCCAGGCGTAGGCGCCCTTCACCCGGTCGAACACGATTGGCTGGCCGCCCACGGAGCGGAAGGCGCGCACGGGAGAGCTCACGCCGCCCGGCATCAGCTTCTGGGCGGCGCTGAAGAGTTCCTGGGACCGGGTGGTGTTGTGCACAGGAGCCGAAACAGGAGCCGAGGTCAAGGCGGGATCCGCAGACGGTGGGTGGCCTGGTGCCCCGCGGGGGCGCAAGCCGCTCCCCATCCTGACGCAAGTGGTGCCCGCCGCGGTTGCCGAGTGCCGCGCTCGTTAAGGTCTTGGCACCGCCTGCCGAGTGGCCGTGATCCCCGACTGGGGCCAGATTGAGCGTCAGCTGCGCAGCCTGCTGCCGGAGCGGGCGGTGGTGAGCAAGCGTCAGGACCTGCTGGCCTACGACTGCGACGGCCTCACCCTGCACCGCCATCAGCCCCGCCTCGTGGTGCTGCCGGAAACCACCGAGCAGGTGGCGGCCGCCGTGCGCTGTTGCGCGGAGCAGGGGGTGCCCTTCATCGCCCGCGGCAGCGGCACCGGCCTCTCCGGTGGCGCCCTGGCGGAAGCCGATGCGGTGGTGATCGCCACCAGCCGCATGCGCAGGGTGCTGAACCTGGATCTGGAGAACCAGCGGGTCACCGTGCAGCCCGGCGTGATCAACAGCTGGGTGACCCGCGCCGTGGCCGGCGATGGCTTCTATTACGCGCCGGACCCCTCCAGCCAGGTGGCCTGCAGCATCGGCGGCAACGTGGCCGAGAACTCCGGCGGCGTGCACTGCCTCAAGTACGGCGTTACCAGCAACCACGTGCTGGAGCTGGAGGTGGTGCTGCCGGATGGCTCGATCACCACCCTCGGGGGCGGCCTGCCGGAGATGCCCGGCCTCGATCTGCGCGGTGTGTTCATCGGCAGCGAGGGCACCCTCGGCATCGCCACCGCCATCACCCTGCGGCTGCTGCGCAGCCCCGAAACCGTGGCGGTGCTGCTGGCCGATTTCCCCTCGATGGAGGCGGCCGGTGAAGCGGTGCGGCTGGTGACCGGCGCCGGTGTGCTGCCGGCCGGCATGGAGATGATGGACAACCTCTGCATCCAGGCCGTCGACGACTACTTCGGCGTCGACGAGTACCCCCGCGATGCGGCGGCGGTGCTGCTGATCGAGCTCGACGGCCACCCGCTGGAGGTGAAGGAGTCGGTGGAGCTGGCCAGCCGGCTCTGTCTGCAGGCGGGTGCCGGTGGCGTGCGCCAGGCCTGGACCGCCGAGGCCTGCAGCCGCCTGTGGAAGGGACGCAAATCGGCGATCACGGCCCTCGGCCGCCAATACCCCAGCTACTACCTGCAGGACGGCGTGGTGCCCCGCACCGCCCTGCCGGCCGTGCTCGCGGCCATCGAGGCCCTCAGCGCCGCCCACGGCATGCCCGTGGCCAACGTGTTCCACGCCGGCGACGGCAACCTGCACCCCCTGATCCTCTACCGGGCCGATGAGCCCGGCGTGGGTGATCGCGTGGCTGCCCTGGGGGGCGAGATCCTGCGGCTGTGCATCGAGGCCGGCGGCAGCATCAGCGGCGAGCACGGGGTGGGCAGCGACAAGCGCTGCTACATGGACTGGATGTTCAGCGCCGACGACCAGGCCAGCATGCAGCTGGTGCGGCGGGCCTTCGATCCCGATGGCCTGGCCAACCCCGGCAAGATCTTTCCCACCCCGAAAACCTGCGGCGAATCGGCTCGGCGGCTGGTGGAACTCCGGGCTGAGGGTGAGGTGCTGCCGCCCCAAGCGGTGGTGTTCTAGTTCCAGTCGTCGTCGTTGCCGTCGTCGTCGTCCGCCGGCGGCCAGGCCAGGTTCACCACCACCGGCGCGTGATCACTGGGTTGCTCATTCGCACGGGTGCGCTTGTGGATCACGCAGCCGGTGGCGCACTCCAGCAGCTCCTCGGAGAGATAGATGTGGTCGATCCGCCAGCCCTGGTCGCGGTCCCAGGCGCCGCTGCGGTAGTCCCACCAGCTCCAGTGGCCCGTATCCGGTTCGAACACCCGGAACACATCGGTGAGCCGGTCGGCCACGGCCGCCTTCAGGGCCTGGCGCTCGGGTTCGCTGGCCATGATGCCGCCGGTCTGGCGGTCGGGATCCGGGAGATCGCGGGCTTCGGGGCCGATGTTGAAGTCGCCCACCATGCACAGCGGATCGCCCTGCTGTTCCTGCACCGCCAGGTAGCGCTTCAGGCAGGCCAGCCATTCCAGTTTGTAGGCGTATTTCTCGCTCTTCAGCGAGCTGCCGTTGGGCACATAGAGGTTGAGCACCCGCACCCCATCGATCAGGGCGCTGATCACCCGCTTCTGTTCGCTCAGCCCTGGCGCCTCCGGATCGTCGCTCAGCAGGGCATCGAAGCCGATCTGCACGTCGTCGAGCGGCAGCCGGCTGAGGATCGCCACGCCGTTGTAGGCCTTCTGGCCACTGATGGCCGTGCGGTAGCCCAGCTGTTCGAAGGCCGCCTGCGGGAACAGCTCATCGGTCACCTTCGTTTCCTGCAGGCAGAGCACCTCGGGCCGCTCCTGCTCGAGCCAGGCCAGCACCTGCTCCAGCCGGGTGCGCACCGAATTCACGTTCCAGCTGGCGATGCGCATCGGGGGGAGGGGGCTGGGCAGGAGCTCGGGACAGAACACCTAGCATTGCCTCAAGAACACCCATTGCCCAGCGCATGGACCGTCGTCTCGTCCTGCTCACCGCTGCCGCGGCGACCCTGCTGGCCGGCGTGCTCGCTCCTGCCAGGGCCCAGTACGCCGGCGGCCTCTCAACCCAGGAGCAGAAGATCTACGACTACGGCCCCAGCGGCACCAACAGCACCCCCAAGGGCACCACGATTCTCGATTCGGCCAATCCCCTGGATCTGATGAACAAGATCCGCAAGGGCACCGCCATGGACAACGCCACCAATCCCACCGACGCCATCGATGCGGCCCTCAAGGATCTGGACGCCCAGGCTCCCGGGGCGCGACCGAAGCCGGGCTCGGTTTCGGCGCCGCTGGTGAAGGCCCCCTGAGGCCGGCGAGTCCCCAGCTGGTGGCCACCTGATCGAGGCGAGGGTCGTCCTTGTCGGGCTGGCGGCTGCGGGCCAGGGCCATGCTGTCCTGGGCGGCCTTGCTGTTGCCCTGCTCCTGTTGCAGCAGCGCCAGCGCCAGCAGTGGTCTGGGATCGCGGGGAACGTCGCCCGCAAGCCTGGTGTAGAGCGCCGCGGCCTCGGCCTGCTGGCCCTGGCGTTGCAGCAGGTCGCCCAGCAGCAGGCCGATCGGCAGCTGTTGCGGCTGCAGGTTGGGTTTGCTGGCCTTCTCCAGCAGTGCCTTGAGCTGGGTTTCCGCCTCCTTGCCGCGCCCCTGCTCCAGCTGCAGCAGCGTCATCAGCTGCAGGGCCTCGATGCGATCGGGTTTGAGGTTGAGCAGCTGGCGCAGCTCCCGCTCGGCGCCGGCGCGATCGTTGCCATTGCGGCGCACTTCAGCCAGCAGCAGCCGCAGCTGCCACTGGTCGGGCTGCTGGTCGGCCAGCTGCTCCAGCAGTGCCGTGGCCTCCCGGTTCTGATCGAGGGCCAGCAGCACCTGCAACAGCCGTTGTTTGTCGGCCTCGCTGGCGGAGCCATTGGCCAGCCGGTCCTGAAGCTGAGCCGCCTGCCGCTCCAGGGTGGCGCGGGAGCGCTCCTGGTTGGAGGCGCCGCCGCGCTGGCCCAGCCACCAGCCGCCCGCCACCGACAACCCCACCAGCACCACGGCGCCAAGGGCGAGCAACAGGCCGGGGCGGGGTACGGCGCTCAGGCGTGGCGGCATGGTTCGGCCAGTGGGTGCCGCCAAGTCTGGGCCCTCCGCCGGGGCTGGTTACATTGGCGGCCGGGCCCAGGACATCACGAGCGCCCAGAGGGTTCCAGCCACGATGCGTCACCATCCCATTTCCCCGGTCAGCGAGCCGATGCAGTACCGGGCCATCGGCGTGGTGCGGGGGACGTACGTCCCCGCCGACCCCGAGCAGCTCACCCGGGGCCTGATTCGCACCGAGGACGGCACCGAGATCGACGCCGTGGTGCTGGGTCGGGTGCTGACGCTGATGCGCCGTCACCTCGATCTGAGCAAGCCGCACCTCTGGGTGGCCTACCCCCGCTACCGCGAGGAGGGCCAGCTGCACCTCCAGTTGGTGGGCGTGTGGGAGCCCAGCACCCTGGCCGCCACCGAGATCGCCACTCAGGCAGCCACGGACGCAGCCACGGACGCAGCAACGGAGGTCGCCAGCACCAGCGAAGCGGCTGCCCCCCTGAGCGATGAACTGCCGGAGGGCGACGACTACTTCTCCGTGCGCGGCGAGCTGATCTACACCCGTCCCGAGGACGGCGACATCGTGGTGAAGATCCGCCAGCAGCCCCGCCCCGACGGCACCCGCCCCACCCCCTTCAAGCTGCAGCTCAAGGGCCAGATCCCGCTGGAGAACCTGCGCCACTTCGTGTCGCTCGATCTGCGGCGCCAGGGCCAGCTGCTGCAACTTGAGCAGCACGAGGTGATCGGCCCGGTGCCCCAGCGCGGCGGCAAGGGAGGCGGCCGGGGCGGTGCCCGCGGTGGAGCGCGCGGACGCACCCCGGGCCGAGGCCGCTGACCATGCGCCGGCCGGAGGGCTCTGCCGGTTCCACCGAAGCCCTCTCGGCCGGGCTGGCGGTTGCCGGCGTGACCGCCACCGCCGTGGTGGGGCCCATGCTCGGCCTCTCGCCCTGGCTGATCGCCATCGGCGCCGGTTCGGCCTTCGCGGCCCTCACCCTCGATGCGGCCCGCTTCGGCGGGATGGGCGGCCATCTGCTGGCGGAGGCGCTGCCCGGCGGTCGCGCTCGCCTGCGCCGCATCGCCATCCATGAGGCCGGCCACCTGCTGCTGGCGGCGGAGAACAACCTGCCGGTGAAGCAGGTGCTGGTGGGCAGCCTGGCCTGCCTGCGCCAGGGGCTGGCCGCCAATGGCAGCACCGAACTGGAGCCTCCGGCCCACGCCAAGCTCCCCCCCGAAGACCTGCGCCGCTGGAGCCGCGTGCTGCTGGCCGGCATGGCGGCCGAGGTGCTGATCTACGGCTCCTCGCGCGGCGGCGTCGACGACCGCGCCCTGCTGGGCCGGCTCTGGGGCCTCTCGGGTTTCGATGCGGCCACCGCTCAGCAGGAACAGCGCCGTGCCCGCCGTGAGGTGGAGCAGTGGCTGCGCGATCAGCGGGCCCTGCTGGAAGCGCGGGCCGAGGCCCTGCTGGAGGAAGCCCCACGGCTGTTGGCGGCCCCACGGCTGCTGGGCCAGACGCCATGACGGAGCCCGCGGCCCTGGCGGTGGTGGATTGCCCCACCGGGTTGGCGGGCAACATGTTGCTGGCCGCCCTGTTCGATCTCGGCCTGCCCGAGGCCGTGGTGGCGGAGCCCCTGGCGGCCCTGGGCCTGGAGGGGCGCTACCGCTTGCGGCTGGAGGAGCGGCGTTCGGCCGGCCTGCGGGGCCTGCACCTGGAGGTGGAGGGCCTCGAGCGGGAGCCCTCCCATCGCCACTGGGGTGAGCTGGCCACGTTGCTGGCCGAGGCGCCGCTGCAACCGGCCCTGCGGCAGCGGGTGCTGCAGGTGTTCGGCCTGCTGGCGGAGGTGGAGGGGGCGGTGCACGGCCACGCCCCCGAGCAGGTGCACTTCCACGAGGTGGGGGCCCTCGATGCCCTGGTGGATGTGGTGGGGGTGTGCGCCGCTCTGCTCCATTTCGGCGTGCAGGAGTTGGTGTGCACCCCGCCACCGGCCGGCCACGGCTCGGTGCGCACCGCCCACGGGCTGTTGCCCCTGCCTGCCCCCGCGGTGCTGGAGCTGGCCCGTCGCCGCGGGCTGCCCCTGGCCTCCAGCGAGAGCTTTCCCCCCGGCGAGCTCACCACCCCCACCGGCCTGGTGCTGATGGCCGTTCTGGCGGATCGTTTCGCCCCGGCCCCCCCGGCCCTGCTCCCGCGGGCGGTGGGCATCGGCCTGGGCAGCCGCCCGCTGGATCGCCCCAATCTGCTGCGCCTGTGGCTGGCCGATCCCCTCCCCGGCATGCCCCCGGTCACGCCCACGGCCGCTGGCCCTGTGGGCCGGATGCCGCGGCTGGAGCCCCTGCTGCAGCAACAGGCCCAGATCGACGATGCCACCCCGGAGGACATCGCCTTTCTGAGCGAGGAACTGCGGGCCGCCGGTGCCGTGGAGGTGTTCAGCCAGCCGATTCAGATGAAGAAGGGCCGCTGCGGTGTGCTGCTCACGGCCCTGGCCCCGCCCGAGCGGGCGGAGGCGCTGCGCCAGCTGTGGTGGCGCCACGGCAGCAGCCTTGGCCTGCGGGAGCAGCTGCAGCAGCGCTGGGCTCTCCCCCGGGAGCTGCTGCCCCTCGACACCCCCTGGGGCCCGGTGCGCCTCAAGCGCTCGCGCCGCCCCGATGGCACGCTGCTGTGCAAGCCCGACTATGACGACCTGGCGGCCATCGCCCGCCGCCATGGTGTGCCCCTGGCCCAGTTGCGCCGGCGGGTGCTGGCCCTGCTTGAGGAGACCCCGTGACCCTGCGCTTTCCGGTGATGTCGCTTCCGCCCCTGCCCGGTGGCGCCCGCCTGTGGGTCACCCTCGCCAGCTGTGGCTTTCTGCTGGCGGCCCTGGTGTCGAACGGCGCCCAGCTGCTGCAGCTCAGCCTCGATGGCCAGGGCTGGTGCTGGTTGCTGCTCGGGGTGGGCATCAGCCTGCTCAGCCTGGTGGCCAATGGCCTGGCCTGGGGTGTCTGTCTGCGCTGGCTGGGCCACGCCCCCCGCTGGGCGGCGGTGCTGCTGCTCTTCCTCAGCTCCAATCTGCGCAAATACCTGCCCGGTGGCGTGTGGCACCTGGTGGCGCGGCTGCGGGCCCTGCGGGGTGCGGCTGATGGGGAGCTGGCACCGCTCACGCAGTCCCTCTCCACCCCCCAGGCGCTGGTGGCGGTGCTGTTGGATCCCCTGCTGATGGCGGTGGCGGCCCTGGCCCTGGTGCCCCTGGGCGGTTGGCAGGGTGGGCTGGGCATGCTCTGCCTGCTGCCGTTGCTGCTGCTGCTGCCGCGTTGGCTCCATCCCCTGCTGCAGCGCCTGGAACGCCGGCGGGCCCGGCAGCTGGCCGGTCAGGGGCTGCTCGATGGGGGCGATCCGGCCGAGGCCGTTGCCCCGCTGCCCGGCACCCCCTGGCAGCCGCTGCTGGCGGAGCTGGGTTTTGTGCTGCTGCGCTTTGCCGGGTTTGCCTGTTGCGTGCAGGCCTTTGATCTCTCCTTTGCCCTGGGCTGGGGCGGCTGGCTCTCGGGCTTTGCCCTGGCCTGGACCGCCGGACTGGTGGTGCCGGGTGCTCCCGGTGGCCTGGGGGTGTTCGAGGCCGTGCTGCTGCTGCGGCTGGCGGTGCAGGTGCCCGAGGCCCCGCTGCTGGCGGTGGCCATCAGCTACCGCCTGATCACCGCCCTGGCGGATCTGATCGCCGCCGCCGCCGCCCGCTCTGATCAGGCAGGGCTTCGCAACAGGCAGTATTGTTGAGAACAGCGCGTTGAGCCGTTGATGGCCTCGATTCCGGCTCCTCGGCCACAGGCCGACGCTCTGCGCAGTGAGCTGCACGGCCGTGGTCAGCGGCTCACGCCCCAGCGCCAGCGCGTGCTGGCCCTGTTTGAGCGCATCGGTGAGAGCAGCCACCTCAGTGCCGAAGAAGTCCACCAGCGCCTGCTCAAGGCCGAGGAGCGGGTGTCGCTGGCCACGGTGTATCGCACCCTGAGGTTGCTGAGCTCCATGGAGCTCCTGCGGGAGCTGGAATTGCCGGAAGGCGGCCGGCGCTTCGAGCTCGCCACCGGGGATGACCACCGCGATCACCACCATCTGGTGTGCGTGCGCTGCGGCCACACCGAGGAATTCGAAAGCCAGGCGGTGCTCAGTGCCGGCGAACAGGCCGCTGGCCTGCACGGATTCCGCCTGCTCGAGTGTGTGTTGAACGTGCGGGCCCTGTGCCCGAGCTGCGCCGCCGCCGAGGCGACCTGAGCTCAGGAGGCGCGTCGGTTGACGCGAACGGGCACCAGCACGGGCTGCATCAGGCCGCCACCGCCGTTGTCATCGTCGGAGCCGGTGCTGAGCCAGTAGGCCAGGCCGAACAGTGCGAGCACAGCGGCGAAGAGCACAACATCGGCCATGGCGCTTGGCGCGGTTCGGCTCAGCGTAGCGAGGATCACCAGGGATGGTGTTGCAACCGCTGCCGTCCCGCTCAGAGCGGAGCGATGGCCAGGGCGCCGCCGGCCAGCATCAGGGCCGCGGCCGCCACCAGGCCCCAGCGGCGGTTGAGCTGGGTGCCCACCAGCAGGCTGATGCCCGTCACGGCGATGGAGGCGGCCAGGGCCCCGAGCCACCAGAGGGCGGTGCCGGCCGATTCCTGCCCGTGCAGCGTGGCGTGGATGGCCACGGCGCCAGCCACCAGGCCGCCGAGCCATGGCAGGCGCGTGCCCGAGCGCTGGGCCATCAGCAGGCCCAGGCCCACGGCGCTCACCGCCAGCGCCGCCAGAACTTCGGCGGCGGGCAGATGGCCGCCAAGGGAGCCGAAGACGCCGCCCAACAGGGCGCCGCCCAGGGCGAAGGCCAGGACGCCGGCGCCGAAGCGGGATGCCGTCAGCCCCACGCCCACCAGCAGCAGCAGGTGATCAAGGCCCAGCAGCGGGTGCAGGGCTCCGCCCAGGGCACTGGCGTCGGCGCTGCCGTGGGCAGCGGCGGGCAGGGCGGAGAGCAGGCTGAGTCCAAAGCCGGCAAGGCCGGTGAGGGTCAGGCTGCGTAGGGAGGTGTTGCTGGAGAGGGTCATGGCTGGGCCGGTCCGCGCCGGTGCAGAAACAGAGGAGATGGCGGCGGGCGAGCGTTCTGACTGAGGAGCGCTGCGATCACCCTGGGGTGCTCGCCGGATCCATCACAGCTGCGGGACAGTGCCGGGCTGGGCGGGAGCACCGCCGCACCGGACTTTCCTCGTTGCCTTCCCGGGCTGAATCCGGGAAACCACACCAGTCCAAGTATGGCCCTGGACCCCCGGCCGGGGCTGTTCAGGCGAAGCCCTTGCCGGCGTCCTTGGCCACGCAGGCCTGGAGCTGCCTGCGCAGCTTGGCGTGGTCGAGGTTCTTGCCGATCACCACCAACTGGTTCTTGCGGGCTTCAGGGGTGCTCCACTCGCTGTCGTCGATCGAGAAGCGCTTGCCGGCCAGGTGAAACACATGCCGCTTGGCACTCTCGTTGAACCAGAGAATGCCCTTGGCGCGGAACACGCCGGCCGGCAGCTGGTTGTCGAGGAAGTTCTGGAACTTGCGCAGGGCAAAGGGCCCGTCGCTGCTGAAGGAGAGTGAGGTGAAGCCCTCGATGTCGAGCTGGTCGGCCTGGCCGTGCTGGTGCTGGTGCTCGTGCTGGTGCTCGTGGTGATGGTGATGGTGATCGTGATCACCGTGCCCATGTTCATCGTGCTCATGCACGCAGTGGCCATGGTCGTGGTCGCAGGCGTCGTGGTCCTGTTGCGTCGCCACCTTGTCGCTCTCGAACAGGCCCACGCTCAGCAGCAGCGGCAGGCTCACCTCCCCCTTCACCGAGCGCAGGATGCGGGCATCGGTCTTGAGCTCCCGCAGGCGCGTTTCCACCTGCTCCAGCCGCTGTTCGCTCACCAGGTCGCACTTGTTGAGCAGCAGGATGTCGCCATACACCACCTGGGCCCGGGCCACATCCCCCTCCAGGATCTCGTCGCTGAAGTTCTCGGCATCGATCAGGGTGATGATCGAGTCGAGCCGGGTCTGGTCGCGCAGGTCGCTGCCGAGGAAGGTCATGGCCACCGGCAGGGGATCGGCCAGGCCGGTGGTTTCCACCACCAGATAGTCCACGGGATCGGGGCGCTCCAGGATGCGGTACACCGCCTCCAGCAGTTCGCCGTTGATCGAGCAACAGATGCAGCCGTTGCTGAGCTCCACCATGTCCTCGCCGGTGGCGATGATCAGGTCGTTGTCGATGCCGATCTCACCGAACTCATTCACCAGCACGGCTGTTTTCACACCCTGCTGATTGGTGAGGATGTGATTGAGCAGGGTGGTCTTACCGGCCCCGAGGAAACCGGTGAGAATCGTCACCGGCAGACCCGTGGGGGCGGGGTCCATCACGGGAGTCGTCCCTGGATCCATCTTGGTGTCGATCACGCTGCTGCTCATGGGGGCCGCCTCCTGGCGGGTGTGTTGAGTCTGATCCCTGGCGGGGCCTCAGCGCAGTGCTTGCCAGCGCTTCACCAGGGCCTGGCCGCTGGAGCGGTCGCAGCGGCCCTTGAGGCCATTCACGATCCGGCAGGTGTTGGCCGTGAGGGTGGCCATGAGGTTGGCGTCGCCGCTGGGGTCCGGCGCCAGGCCGTCCGCCACCAGGGCTTCAGGGGCAATGGGCACGCCGCTCAGGCTGCTGATGCGCTGCAGGGCCTTGCCTGGTGGGAGCTGCTCGGTAAACAGCATCGGCACCCGCTCGCGGCGCAGCTGCTCCACCACGGCCTGGAAGGTCTGGGGGCGCAGGCTGTCGCTGTTGCTGGTGGCATCCACCACCGCCAGTTCCTGCAATCCGTAGGCGCGGGCCAGGCTGGCGAAGCCGCGGTGCCCGGTTGCCAGGGGGCTGGCGGCGGGAATGGTGGCCAGTTGGCGGCGGTTCCAGCCGTCGAGATCCTGCAGTGTGGCCGTCATCGCCTGGGCCCGGGCGGCGATGCGCGTGCGGGCCGCGGGCTTCAGCTGCCCGAGCTGCCGGGCCGCCTCCTGCACCAGGGCGATCGCCTGGTCTGGGTCGTGCCACACATGGGGATCGCGGTTGCCGTGGCCGTGTTCGTCTTGCCCGTGTTCGTCGGGGTGGGCCTCCAGCACGGGGCTGTTGGGCACCGCCCGCTCAGCCACCGCCACCGCCTTGACTTTGCCCTTGCCCTTGGACTGGTGGGCCAGGGCGGGGGTGAGGCCGTAGCCGTTGATCAGCACCAGCTGGGCCTGGCTGAGCCCCCGGCTCTGCTGCGGCGTCAGGCGGAACTGGTGGGGGTCGTCGCCGGGTTGCAGCAGGCACTGCACCCTCAGGTCGTCGGCGGCCAGCCGGCGGCTGATGTCGCACAGCACCCCATCGGCGGCGATCACCTCGGGTGGGCGCTCCGGGTTGCAGGCCTGCAAGCCCAGGGCTCCTGCCAGGGCCAGCGCAAGGGTGGTGCCGGTCAGGCGCTGGCCGCGATTCCGCCCCGGGATCAGGGGGTGGGTTTGCGCTAGCGATCCGTGCGTCACAGCGGCAGAGCAGCGGGATCCGATAGCAGCCTGTGAATGATAACGGTTCTCAGGGTGTGCCGGCTGCTGGCTCCGGACAATGAACGCGCTTGCGCCCCCTTGCCATGACCAGGCCCCACGCCTTGCTGATGGCCGGAGTGCTGCTGCTGTTCTATCTGGACGGCTTTGTCCTGGGGGCACCGGTGGCCCTGCTCCTGCTATGGGCTCTGCTGGGCCTGGTGGTGCTGGTTGGTTTTCTGCGGCACGCCGGCCATGGCCCCGCCGGCAGGATTCAGTGGTCAGCCTTGGCCCTGGCTGCCCTGGCCGCCCTGGGGGTGCTGGCCCTGAGTCGCGGTGCGTCCACCTCGGTGGTGCTGGCCACCGCCCTCGTGGGGACGGGCGGGGGAATGGTGGAAGCCGCAGGCCGATCCGGTCAGCGCTGGCAGGGCGTGGCCGCCCCGGTGTACTGCGGAGCCTTTGTGGGCATGACCTCCGAGCTGGTGCTGGGCCATCCGGCCTGGGTGTTCCTGGCGGGAGGGCTGGCAGGGCTGGTGTTATCGGTCCTGAGCGAGAGCTGGAGCGGCATCGGCGGCAAGCTCGGCACCACCGCGTTCCTGGGGGTGCTGGGCGCCATCGGCCTGGCCATGGCTGCCGGCGCTGTGGGCTCGGGAGCCCCCCTGCATTCCTTCAGTGCAGCGGAGCGTGGCCTGGTGATGGCCCTCTCGCTGCTGTCCCCGCTGGTCACCCACGCCCTCAGTTACCGCTGGGGCCTGGGTGTGGTGCTCGGCTCGGCCCTGCCCTCCCTGCTGGTGGCGATCCTGCTTGGGGCTTTGCCGGCGGCACTGCAGTTGCAGCCGGTGCCCCTGAGTGCTGCCTGGCTGGGTGCCGGTTTCGTCGGCATGACGGCTCCGGAGCGGCTCGGCTCCAGGCCGGTGCCTCTGCTGCTGGCCATGGGCGTGTTGTTTGCCCTGCTGGATACAGCCTTTGAGCCGAAGCTGGCCGGGATCGGCGGCGACCTCGGCGCCACGGCGGCGGTGTCGGTGTTCGCCGTGCTGGGGGCCCGGGCCCTGGTGCCCGGGACTCGTTAGGTTTGGCGTTCCCCTGCAGGCGGGGCATGTCGCTGGAGGTGAGTCAGCTACAGGTGCGCCGGGGCGCTGAGCTGGCCCTCGATGGGCTGAGCTTCGCCCTCGAGCGCGGCACGCTCACGGCCCTGGTGGGCCCCAATGGCGCCGGCAAGAGCACCCTGCTGCAGGCCATCGCGGGCCAGTTGTCCATCGCCGCCGGCGCCATCCGGCTGGATGGCGAGTCCCTCACGCCGGCCCTGGTGCGGCAGCAGCTGGCCCTGATGCCCCAGCGGGGCGAAATCGCCTGGCACTTCCCGATCAGTGTGCGGGAGCTGGTGGCCCTGGGGCGGATGGCCGCCCAGCGTCCCGGCTGCTGCGATGTGGAGGCCGCCCTGCAGCGGGTGGGTCTGGCGGGTCTGGCGGAGCGGCGCCTGGATCAGCTGTCGGGCGGCCAGCAGCAGCGGGCTCTGCTGGCCCGCACCCTGGTGCAGCCGGCGCGGGTGCTGCTGCTGGATGAACCCTGCGCCGCCATCGATCCCCCCTCCCGCACCGAGCTGCTGCGGGTGATGGGCCAGCTGCGCGATGCCGGCCTCACCCTGCTGGTGAGCAGCCACGACTGGGGCCACGACCTCGACGCCTACGACCGGGTGCTGGTGCTGGATCGCTGCCTGCTGGCCGATGGCACGCCCCAGCAGGTGCGCCAGGCCCTGGGCGATCTGCGGGTGGGCAACCACTGTTGCGGTTGAGCGCCGGGGCGCTCGCTGTCAGCTGGCCTGGCGCCGTTGACAGGCCCCGCACAGTCCGAAGAATTCCAGGGTGTGGAAGAGCAGCTGGAATCCTGCGGCCTGGTTGCTGTCCAGGTGCGCATCGTGCATCGGGCAGTGCTGGAGCACCACGCTGGTGCCGCAATCCACGCAGGTGAGGTGATGTTCGTCGCGCTCGGTGGGGGCGAACAGGGCCTCGCCGCTGGGCAGGTGGCGGCAGCGGATCAGCCCGCGCTGCTGCAACTGGCGCAGGTGCCGGTACACCGTGGCCAGGCCCATGGGTTGGGGGCCCTGGCGCAGCAGGGCATGCAGATCCTGGCCGGAGAGTTCCCGGTCGGCCCGCCGCAGCTGCTCCAACAGCAGCTGCTGGCGGTCGCTTGGCGCGGCAACCTGGGAGGGCATGGCCAAAGCGGCTGGGGCGGAGTGCGCTGATCCTATGGAGAGTCTCTGGTGGCTGCTGCCCCTGCTGCTGGCCCTGGTGATCGGCGGCCTCTGCCCACTGGCGGGCACCCTGCTGCTGGTGCAGCGGCGGCTCTTCCTGGCCAACCTGGTGTCGCACGCGGTGCTGCCGGGGCTGGCCCTGGCCGTGGCCCTGCGCCTGGATCCCGGCCTGGGCGGCGTGATCAGCGGCGTGGCCGGTGCCCTGTTGGCGGAACGCCTCAGCCGCGGTGATCGCCCGGGCCAGGGGGGCGATGAGGCGGTGCTCAACACGGTGCTGGCGGGCTTTCTGGGGCTGGGGGTGCTGTTGATTCCCCTCCTGCACATCCGGGTGGATCTCGAGGCGGTGCTGTTCGGTGATCTGCTGGCCGCCGCTCCGGCGGATCTGCTGCGGAGCCTGCTGGCCCTGGCGGCGGTGCTGCTGCTGTTGGCCTGGCGCTACCACCACTACGTGTATCTGGGGGTGGACCCGATGGGGGCCGCCAGCGCTGGTCTGCCGGTGCGGCGGCTGCGGTTGTTGCTCACCCTGGTCACGGCCTTCACGGTGGTGAGTGCCATGACCGCCGTTGGGGTGGTGCTCGTGATCGGCCTGATGGGCGCCCCGGCCCTGCTGGCCCTCGCCGGTGCCACCAGCCTGCGCCAGGCCCTGGCCCGCTCGGCTCTGCTGGGCCTGGGAATCAGCGGGTTGGGATTTCTGGTGGCGATCCAGCCGGCGGTGAATCTGCCGCCGGGGCCCCTGATCGGCGTGCTGTGCATGGGCCTGTTGCCCCTGGCCGCCCTGCAGCGCCAGCGCCTCTCCGCCCGCGGGTAGCCAGGGGATCAGCGCGGGTGCTCGGCGCAGGGCATCCACAGCGTTCCCATGGCGTGAACTCCTGTGCAGCCCAGCTCCCTGGCCTTGTGCTGGGCCAGCGCCTTGCTGGGGTAGGCGTAGAGGTTCTGGCCCGCGGGGGCCGTGGGTTCATGGTGCCGATGCTGAGCGGTTGTGCCGGCCCCGAGCTGCCACAGGCCCATCACGTTCACGCCGGCCACCAGGATCCCCATGCCCACCACGCAGGCATTGATCACGCCCATCCCCACGGCGCCGATGCTCAGCACCCCCATCGGCACCACGCCGATGCTCACCACCCCCATGGGCACGATGCCGATCGAGATGATGCCGAGGGGGGCGATGCCGATGGCCAGCACCTTGGGTTTGTGGTTGCAGCCGCTCATGGGGCCTCCGTGGCATCGGTGAGATGCACCAGTGGCATCCAGCCGGAACGTAGGCGGAAGATCCCGGCGGAACACATCTGGCCGCCGTTCTGTCAGGGCTTGAACCACTCCGGCAGGGCCTCGAAGCAGGCGGCGTTCCTCTCGTTTTCCCGGGCTTCCACCTTCCAGCAGCAGGTGCGGCCGCCATCGCGGGCCTGCAGCAGGGCATTGGCCCAGGTCCAAACCAGCTGGGCACTGGCCTCCATGCCCACGTTGTCCATCACCCGCAGGTCGAGGGCCCCCTGGGCGTGCAGCGCCTGCCACTGCTCCAGCAGCGGATCGTCGGCATTCACCAGAAAGGTGTGATCGAACTGCTCGGCCAGCTGGGCCTGCAGGGCGCCGAGGCTGGAGAAATCCACCACGAAGCCATACACATCCAGCTCGGTGGCCTGGAACCAGCAGGTGAAACTGCGGCTGTAGCCATGCACAAAGCGGCAGTGGCCCGGATGGCGCCACTGGCGATGGCAGCAGGGGTAGCCGCTGAAGGTCTTCGTGCAGGTGAAGGCGGCGGTCATTCCCTCGGGGAGTGGGGCGGGTGGTGGGTCTTGCGGGAGGATCAGGCCAGATGGATCGGCAGCCCGTGCAGGCATCATTTCAGGCCCCAGATCCGGCCTTCATCGCCTCACTCCGTTTTAGTGACGCCGGGCTGATCCCCGCGGTGGCTCAAGACTGGCTGGATGGCGCCGTGTTGATGGTGGCCTGGATGAACCGCGAGGCCATCGAGCGCACCCTGGCCAGCGGGGAGGTGCACTACTGGAGCCGCTCGCGTCAGGAGCTCTGGCACAAGGGGGCCACCAGTGGCCATACCCAGATCCTCCGGGGGCTTCGCTACGACTGCGACGCCGACGTGCTGCTGCTCAGCATCGAGCAGACCGGTGATGTGGCCTGCCACACCGGCGCCCGCAGCTGCTTCTACGACGACGGCCCCGTGCCCACGGCCGGTGGAGCCACCGCCCCGCAACCACCGGCGGATGCGTGCACCGAGCTGATGCGGGTGATCGAGGGACGCCGCGACCGGCCTGAGCCGGGCAGCTACACCAACAAGCTGCTGGAAGGGGGCGACAACCGCATCCTCAAGAAGATCGGCGAGGAGAGCGCTGAATTCGTGATGGCCTGCAAGGACGGCAACGCCGAAGAGATCGCCGGCGAGGCGGCCGACATCGTGTTCCACCTGCAGGTGGCCCTGGCCCACCACGGCGTCAGCTGGCGCCAGGTGCAGCAGGTGCTGGCCGCTCGGCGCGGGGCTCCGCGCCGCGACTGATCCGCACCGGCAGGCCATGGCGCAGACCCAGGCTGCTGGAGGTGATCAGCTGATCCCCGGCTGTCAGCCCTGAGAGCACCGGGTAGCGATCCCCCTGCAACTCCCCCAGCCGCACGGGCCGCTGCAGGACCACGGCTGTGTTGGCGGGCCTGCGGCTCAGCTGTTCCAGTGGGGCCTTGCCTGGATCGCGCCGCAACTGGGCCAGGCTGCCCACCACGTACACGAAGGCCTGCCCGGAGTTGCGCGTCACCGCCGTGAAGGGCACCGCCAGCTGCTCGTCTTCGCCCAGCACCACCCGGGTGCGCAGCCGCTGGCCATTGCGCAGGCTGCCGTCGTCATTGGCGATCGTGGCCTTGGCCAGCAGGGTCTGGCTGCCGGTGGCCACCCCTGGATCCAGTGCACCGATGCGCCCCTGAGCCAGCACCCGTTCCCCGCGGCGATCCAGGAGCTGCACCGGCTGGCCCAGCCGCAGCTGCCTGGCCAGGTGGGCCGGCACATCGATGCGGGCCTGGAGCTGGCTGTTGCGGATGATGCGACCCACGCTCACCCCTGCCTGCAGCACGTCGCCGGGCTTGAGGCTGAGATCGCCCATCACCCCGTCGATCGGGGCCCGCACGTCCTTGTAGGCCAGATCCGCCAGGCGGCCCCTGAGGGCTTCACGGCTGGCGATGTAGCTGGCCTTGTATTCATCCCGCTGCAGGGCACTGGCGGCGCCTTGCTTCACCAGTTGCTCGAAGCGCCTGTAGTTGAGTTGATCGCGCTCCATCTGGGCCCGCAGGCTGGCAACCTCCGCCCGCAGCTGGGTCTGATCCAGCACGATCAGCAGCTCACCCTTGCGCACCGGCTCACCGCTGGCCACCAGGATCTGCTGGATGCGTCCGCCGGCCTGGGAGGCCAGCTCCACCTCCTCGGTGGCCTCCAGGGTGCTCACCGTGTTCAGGGTCTGCTGGAACGCGGCGGACGCCACAGGGGCCACCTGCACCTTCGGAGCGGGTGGCCCCTGGGGCTCACCGCCACAGGCCGCCAGCAGGGCGGTGCCCACCAGGGCAGTGGCGAGGGTGGTGGGTCTGGTGGCCATGGCGCCGCGGGTTGCCTCAACCATGCTGCGTCCTCCCCGGGCGGCCCAGTTCCCAGCCCTTGATCACCCGGTAGGCGCTGGGCACCACGAACAGCGTGAGCAGCGTGGCCACCAGCAGCCCAGAAAACACCACCGTGCCGATGCTGATGCGGCTCATGGCGCTGGTGCCGCTGGCCAGCAGCAGCGGCAGGAAACCTGCCAGGGAGGAGGCCGCCGTGAGCAGGATCGGCCGCAGACGGGCGATGGCGGCACCCCGCACGGCGGTGTCGAGATCGAGGCCTTCCCGCAGCCGCTGGTTGGCGAACTCCACGATCAGGATGCCGTTCTTGGCGGCCAGGGCCACCAGCACCAGCAGGCCCATCTGGCCGTACACATCCAGCGGCAGGCCCCGCAGCCCCAGGCCCGCCACCGCCCCCAGCAGGGCCAGGGGCACGGTGATCAGGATGATCAACGGATCGATCAGGTTTTCGTAGAGGCCCGCCAGCACCAGGCCCATCACCACGATGGCCAGCAGGAACACCCGCACGCTGCCGGCGCCGGCGCGGCTCTCCTCCCGGGCCAGGCCGGCCCATTCCAGATCCGTGTTGCTCGATCCCTGCTCGCGCTGCAGCGTTTCCAGCAGGGCCATGGCCTGCCCCGTGCTCACGCCGGCGGCGGGCAGGGCCCGGATGCTGATCGAGCGCACCAGGCGGGTGTGGTTGATGGTGCTGGGGCCACTGCCCTGTTCGATGCTCACCAGCTGGCCCAGGGGGATCAGCTGGCCGCTGCGGCTGCGCACCCGCAGGCTCAGCACGTCGCTGGCATCCCGGCGGCCCGTGCCGTCGAGCTGCACGATCACCCGGCGCACCTGATCGCCCTCGAAGCTGTCGTTCACATAGCTGCTGCCGAAACTGGCGCCCAGGGTCGACACCACCGCGTCGAGGTCGACCCCCAGGGCCGCCATCTGCAGCCGATCGGGCTCCAGGCGCAACAGCGGTCCATTGGCGCTGAAGCGGGTGGAGACCCGCTCGAAGCGGCCGCTGGCCATGGCCGCCCGGATTAGGGCCTGGGCCTGTTGTTCCAGTTGCTGGATGTTGAGCTGGCCATTGCTGGTGTCGAGCAGCTCCAGCTCCAGCCCACCCTCGCTGCTGAAACCGCGCACGCTCGGGGCCTCGCTGAGCTGCACGGCCGCGCTGCGGATCTGGCGGCGCAGGCTGCGGCCCAGGCGTTCGGCCACGGCCTTGGTGCTGTTCTCGCCACCACCCCGCTCGCTGAAGGGCTTGAGCCGCAGGAAGAAGCTGCCCTTGTTGGGCGTGCTGTCGCCGAAGGAGCGGCCCGCATAGAAGTTGCCGCTGGCTAGGGCCGGCTCGCGGGCCGCCAGTTGGCGCACCTGGTCCAGCACGGCCTGGGTGCGCTGCAGCGACACGCCCTCCGGCAGGATCACCACCCCCCGCAACTGGCCGTTGTCCTCCTGGGGGATGAAGGCCGTGGGCCGCAGGGCCAGGCCCCCGAGGGTGAGCAGCAGCCCCAGCACCAGGGCCAGCAGCACCCGGCCGCGCTGCTCCAGGCTGCGCTCCAGCCAGTGGCCGTAGGGCTGCTCCAGACCCTCCAGCCAGCGCCGGGGTGGATCGATCCAGCGCTGCAGCCAGGCCGGTTCCCGCTGCTCGGCGTGGAGGATGCGGCTGGCGGCCACCGGCGTGAAGCTGATGGCGTTGAAGGTCGACACGATGATCGCCGCTCCGATGGTGACGGCGATCGGGGCATAGAGCCGCCCCAGGCTGCCCTCCAGTCCCAGCACCGGCAGGAACACCACCACCAGCACCAGCGAGGTGGCCACCACGGCCCCCCCCAGTTCGGCCATGGCCTCGCGGGCGGCCGTCATCGGTGAGGCGCCGCGCTCCAGTCGGCGGCCGATGTCCTCGCTCACCACGATCGCGTCGTCCACCACCAGGCCGGAGGCCAGCACCATGCCGAACAGGCTGAGGGTGTTGATCGAGGTGCCCATCAGTTTGAGCAGGGTGATGGATCCCACCAGCGACACCGGCACCGCCAGGGCGCTGATCAGGGCCAGGCGGCTGTTGCCCAGCCCCAGCAGCAGCACCACGAACACCAGCAGCACGGCATCCCGCAGGCTGCCGGCCGCCTCGGTGATGCTGTCGCGCACCGTGTCGGCCTCGTTCACGATCAGCTCCACCTCGATGCCCGGCGGGAACGTGGGCTCCAGTTCGGCCAGGGCCTGCTCCAGGGCCTCGCTCACCGCCAGGGCATTGCTGCCATCGCGCTGGTACACCGCCAGGGCCACCGTGGGCTCGCCCCGCAGGTTGGTGGCGATGGTGTCGTAGGTCTCGCTGCCGAGCATCACGCGGCCGATGTCGCGCAGCTGCACCAGGCCGCCATCGGGGCCCTTGCCCACCACCAGGCGCTCCAGTTCGGCCGGGCTGCGCAGGCGACCCTCCATCTGCAGCGGCAGGCTGGTGGCCTGTCCCGCCGGCATCGGCGCCTCGCCGGTCTGCCCCAGGGCGGCCAGCACGTTCTGGGCCTCCAGGGCCTGGCGCACGTCGCCGATGGTGAGCTGGCGCTCCAGCAGGGCTCCGGGGTCGAGCCAGAGCCGGAAGGCCAGCGGACTCCCCCCGGACAGCGTCACGCTGCCCACGCCCTCCACCCGCTGCAGGCGCTCCTTCACCACCTGGTTCACCCAGCCACTGAGGAAGAGGTCGTCGTAGCGGGCCTCAGTGGCGCTGAAACTCAGCACCATCAGCAGGTCGTCGGAGCTGCGCCGCACCTGCACCCCCAGCCGGGCCACCGGGGCCGGCAGCTGCCGCAGCACCTGGTTGGCCTCGTTCTGGGCGTTGATCTGGTTGAGCTCGGGTTCTCCCCCCAGAAAGCTCAGGGTGATGCTGCTGCCATTGGCGGAGCTGCTGGAGCGAATGGTCTCCAGGCGCTCCAGGCCATTCAGTTGCTTCTCCAGCAGGGCGGTCACGCCCTGTTCCACCACGTCGGCCCCGCCGCCGGGATAGCTGGTGCGCACCGTGACGCGGCCCGGTGCGATCGGCGGCAGGTTTTCCACCTGCAGTCCCGCCAGGCTGGTGAAACCGAGCAGGAGCAGCAGCAGGCTCACCACCAGGCTGAACACCGGGCGGCGCAGGTACAGATCCGAGATCGTGCGCCGGGGAACCTTCCGGGCTGGTGGCCGCGGCGGTGGGCTGCTCATCGGGCCACCTCGCCGCTCCCCAGGGCCGGTTGTTGCTGCAGCCACTCCAGGGTGGCTCGATCCCGGCTGCTCAATTGCAGCACCGGCCTGGCGCCGGGCCTGGTGGCCATGGCATCGCCTGGCGCGTCGCTGTGGCCCCAGAGGCCAAAGGCATGGCCCAGTTCATGCAGGGCGGTGGCCTGGATGGCGGGTTCGGCCTGGCCCGGGCTGATCAACACCTGCACCCGCGGCTCCAGCCGCCATTGGCGATCACGTTGCACCTCGAGCAGCTGCAACAGGGCCCGGCCGTGGCTGGCCCGGCCCTGCTGGGTCGGGGGGCGGCGCCGCTCCACCCGCACCTGGGCCTGGGCTGGATCCGGCACCAGCTGGATCGGCAGGTGCTGCCGCCAGGTGGCCACGGCCGCCAGCACGGCCCGCTGCCAGCGTTGCTCCCAGATGCCCGTGGGTCCGTGGTTCTCGGTGGGCTCGATCCACACACACCACTGATCACGGCGCGGCCAGCCGGCCGGAGTGGGCTTGAGGGCCTGGCTGTAGGTGCCGGGAATGGCCACGGCTGGAGCCCTCGCCGGGGCCGACTCCGGGGCGACCCAGGGGCGCGTCTCCGCCGCGACCGGGCAGGGGAGATCAGGCGGAGGCAGCGGCATGGCGCGTCAGCCCGGCAGCCCGCTCGGAAGACCAACGCCCCGGGCCATCAGGGTGGCCAGCAGTGGGATGGCCGCAAAGCCCACCAGTTCGATGTTCAGGATCCAGGCCAGCCGCTTGGCCAGGCCCTCGCTCACCTTGGGCAGTTCCCCCTTGCGCAGGGGAATGGCCCAGAGGATGTAGGTGATGGTGGGATACAACGACAGCCCGCCAACGGAGAGGTAAAGACCCACCTTCCACCAGAACAGGGGATTCTGCGTGTAAAACTCGCTGCCCTGACCGAAATACAGCACCCGCAGGATGCCGCTCCCCAGCAGCGCCAGAGCGGCCATGCCGTACACCACATCGGTGATCACCATCAAGGTGGCGTCTTGCTTGCTGGGGTTGGGCCTGATCAACCGCCGCTCCAGCACGAGGGCCCCGAAGCAGAGCATGAAGCTCAGGTAGTGCACGTAGGCCACCCCGGCGCGGGAGAGCACCTCGGGGGGAATTGCCGCAAAGCCGGCCATGGGGCAAGGGGTCTGAAGTGGCCAAGACCGTAGCGAGGGGCCGGGCAGGCTGCGACTGCCGAGCCAATCGGCAGGCAACAAGCAGAACAGCAGTCATTGCGTACTCAATCTGTACTTGCGAAGAAAAACCGCACTTGCGAAGCAATATGGAAACTTGGAAGCCTTTCAGTGGCTTTCATTTCTTCCCGAAAAAGCTTCTAGGTTCAAATGAGTGAAGCCCAAGATCATGGCCAGTTCGCTGAGTGCTTTTCTCGGAGAGATCGGTCGCCATCAGCTGCTCACCCCCGAGCAGGAATTGATCCTGGGCCGGCGGGTGCAGGCGATGGTGATGCTGCACGAGCGCTGCGCTCTGGCCGGTGGTGAGGGGGAAGCCTGCCGCTACGACGAGCTCGAAAAGCGCACGCTGCGGGTTGGTGAGCGGGCCAAGGGCCAGATGATCACAGCCAACCTGCGGCTGGTGGTGAACCTCGCCAAGCGCTACCAGGGCAAGGGTCTGGATCTGCTCGATCTGATCCAGGAAGGCACGCTTGGCCTCACTCGGGCCGTGGAGAAGTACGACCCCACCCGCGGCCACCGCTTCAGCACCTATGCCTACTGGTGGATCCGCCAGGGTCTGAACCGGGCCCTGTCCACCCAGAGCCGCACGATCCGGATCCCGGTGAATGTGAACGAGAAACTCACTCGGCTGCGGGCGGCCAAGGCTCGGCTGCTCCAGGCCAATGGGCTACTGCCCAGCGCCAAGCAGCTGGCCCAGGTGATGGACCTTCCCCTCGAGGAGGTGGAGGACCTGCTGGGCTGCGAGCTGCGCAGCGTCACCGTGAGCCTGCAGGGGGTGGTGAAGTCGAAATCGGATCCCACCGAGCTGGTGGATGTTCTCCCCAGCGAGGAGATGCCGCCGATGGAGCGCTGTGAGCTGGCGGAGCGCAATGCGGCGGTGTGGAAACTGCTCGACCAGTCGAACCTCACGCCCAAGGAGCGCACCGTGGTGATGCTGCGCTTCGGCCTCGATGGCAGCAACGAGTGGCGCACCCTGGCCGAAGTGGCGCGGCAGTTGGGCTGCAGCCGCGAGTACTGCCGCCAGGTGGTGCAGCGGGCCCTGCGCAAACTGCGCAAGGCAGGCATTCAGAGCGGGTTGGTGGACGCCTGACTCTTCATCGCAGGCCCCTCAGCCTGCGCCCCGTTCACGCGGAAAACCGGCCGTCTCCGTTCAGGAGAACCGTCTTGGCTGATCTGCAGGGGCGATCACAATGAACCGGTTGTTCCTGACTGGGAACCTGCACCATGGCCCCCACGCAGTCGGTTGATGCTGAAGTGCTCGACAGCACTGAGGTTGATGAAAATGCCCTGAGGCGCCTGCTGCGCCGCGCGGGCCGTACCTTGGCTCGCCCGGCATTGGAATGCCTGGAACTGCTGCTCGACGGCAAGACGCCTCCCCAGGTGCGGATCACGATGCTGGCGGCTCTCACCTATCTGCTGGTGCCGATGGATCTGATTCCGGATTTCATCCCCGCCGCCGGCTTCAGCGACGACCTCGTGGCCCTCACGGCCCTGCTGGGTCTGTGCACCACCCACATCAACGAGGAGATCCGCATCCGGGCGCAGCGCAAACTGGATCGCTGGTTCCCCCCCGGGCGCTGATGGCCACGCTGACCACCGACCAGCTGGATGATCTGCAGGTCTTCCTCAAGGACTGGCTGCGCCATACCGGCCGCACCCAGGCCGATCTCCGCCGAGCGTTGCGGGCCAGCTCGATCCGCATGCCAGCGCTGCTGGAGGAGCTGGCCGGGATCCACCGACGCGAGGGCCTGATCGGCCTGGCAGAGCGCCTGTGCGAGATCGAAACCCTGTGGCAGGGTGAGGATCACTGGCAGGGGGAGGAGTCTGGCGATGGGCCGGAGCCCGATTCCCCCCTGGCTCTCGACGATTCCCTCAGCCAGCTGGATCTGCTGCTGCAGGAAATTCGCCTGGACAGCGCCGAGCCCTGATCGAACCCCGACCGGACGCGTCAGAGTGGGGGGAGATTCCGAGCTGGTGTTTCCATGACGGCGCTTCGCCTCCCCGCCTCGTGCCTTGCTGCCGCCGCGCTGTCGCTGCTTGCCGTCGCAGCGACACCGGTTCGCGCCCAGGTGGAGAGTTTCCTCTGGGGGCCTGGTAGCAACGTGGGCCCTGCCACCAAGGTCGAGCCCAGCAATTGCAAGACCGCCGCCGATGGCACCATCACCTGCGACACCAAGATCGTGAACCCCGAAGGGGATACCCCTGCGAAACCGCAGTACCGTCCCTTCTCGCAGTGATCCCGGATGGCGAGCTCAGGTGATCAGCTGTTTCTGCGGGCCGTCTCCGGATTCGAGCGCAGCCTGGCGAAGGTGCTGTCCGCGGCCCTCACGTTGGTGCTGGTGGTGTCCACCCTGCAGCTGCTGTTGAGCCTTGGCGTTGATCTGCTGGATCTGCGGGTGAACTGGGCGGGCGAGGGCTTGATCAGCCTGCTTGATCAGATACTGGTGATCCTGATCGCCCTCGAGGTGCTGCAGAACCTCACCGCCTATCTGCGCGAGCATGCCGTGCAGATCGAGCTGGTGTTGGTCACCGCCCTCACGGCGGTGGCCCGCAAGGTGATCGTGATGCCTCCGAGCAGTCACAAGGATCCTGGCCAGTTGATCGCCCTGGGGGTGGCTGTTCTGGCCCTGGCGTTGGCCTATTGGCTGGTGCGCCAGTCGCACGTTACGCGTCTGTCCACCAGAACAGCGCCAGCCACAGGGTTCCGGGAGCAGGATCCGTTGCCACCACCCGATGCCGATGGTGGGGCCTGATCAGCAGGGCATCGCCCACGCACAGATCCCGGGGCTGCGCCTCATCCTCGAACTGCAATCGGGCGCTGCCCCTTAGCAACAGCACCCACTCATGGGCGCTCTGGTCGTACCACCCATCCGCTGGACTGCTGGCGTTGCAGGAGTGGATGCGCTCCAGGCGCCACTGCGGCCCCTGCAGCAGCACCGTGGTGTGCTCCTGGCCATCGGCCGGGCAGGTGCTCTGCAACAGATTGGGTTGATCGCTGTTCTGGGTTCTCGTCGGGGTTGGGCCATCGCCCCAGCGGCGGCCGATGTCGAAGCCGAATCCCGCGGCCAGCTGAACCACCTCGTGGTGGTTGCTGCAGTTACGCAGGGCCTCCCGCAGCTCAGGCTGGGCTTCGCTCAAGGCCACAAAGGCGTTGAGCTGGCGGATTTTGTCGAGAAACTGTTGCAGCTCGGCTTCGGCCATCAGCTCAGTATCGCGCTGTGCCTGGCGCCAGGGCCTTGTCCATCCGGAAGCGACGAAACAGCACGCCGTTGATCAACAGTTCCTCCTGCCAGCGCACCTGCCAGCCGCAGCGCAGCAGGAGCGGATGGGAGAGAAAGCTGGCCTCGGTGCGCAGCCGGCCGATCCCCCTGCATTGTGCCTCTGCCTCAAGGGCCTGCAGCAGGGCGCTGGCCCGTCCCTGGCGGCCGGCCTGGGGCCGGCAATAGAGCAGCGCCAGCCGATCGCAGGGATCCAGCAGGCCGAAGGCTTCGATTTTTGTTGGCGATGAACAGCTCACCAGGCCCCAGCCCCGCTGCAGACTGCGGCGCAAAGCTTCGATGCCCTGGCCCGCCATGGCCTGCTGCGCCCAGGCCTGGCATTGGAGTGGCGTGTAGAGCGAGCCTGCGCCAGAGATGACGGCCTCGCGATAAACCTCCAGCACGGCTTCGTGGTCGCTCGCCTTGAGCCGACGCAGGCTGTTCATCCCGTTGCTTGCGTCGCAATCCATCGCCGTCGATTCTTCCTGATCCACTGGCTCAGACCTGGCAACCATCGGCTTGGTGTTGTAAGTTGTGAGTGTCGAATTGATCCAAACCACTTAAATCAATGCTCACTGGATCCGAACTGCTGGCCAAGGTCAAGGAACTGGGCGATGTGGGTAAGTCGGAGATCGTCCGCTCCTGCGGCTACGTCTCCAGTAAGAAGGATGGCGGCGAGCGCCTGAACTTCACCGCTTTCTATGAGGCTCTGCTGGAAGCCAAGGGCGTTGAGCTGGGCTCCAGCGGCAAGGTGGGCAAGGGCGGCCGCAAGCTCAGCTACGTGGCCACCGTGCAGGGCAACGGCAACCTGCTGATCGGCAAGGCCTACACCGCCCTGCTGGATCTCAAGCCCGGCGATGAGTTCGAGATCAAGCTCGGCCGCAAGCAGATTCGTCTGATCCCGGCCGGCTCCACCGAAGAAGACGAAGAGTGATCGGCACCCAGTCCGGTCCACGCGTCCGCTGAACTCCCTCAGCGGAACTGTCCCGGTTGAACCGCTTCCAGCTGCGCTGCCCCCAGCCGTGCTGGTTGTGTCCGCACAGCCTCCGCTGGACAACCCAGTGGAGGCTGTCTTCGCATCCATCACCGCATCCATCACCGCCTCAAGCACAGCATCAGACTGGGATCCTCACCCCGCGTCACCCTCACCCCCATGGCCGCTGCTGCTCTCTCCGCTCCAGCGCCCCTGAGGGCGCGCCTCTGGCGCTGTGTGGTGATGCTCGCCTGCGTGTTGCTGCTGTTCTGGCCGCGGCCGGCCTGGGGTGATGGAGCCCAGTTGTTTGACAACCACTGTGCGGGTTGCCACGTGAACGGTGGCAACATCATCCGCCGCGGCAAGACCCTCCAGCTCAAGGCCCTCGAGCGGCAGGGGCTGGCATCCCAGCAGGCGATTGCCGAGATCGCGGCCAAGGGCGTGGGGCAGATGAGTGGCTACGCCACCGTGCTGGGCACCGAGGGTGTGGACGAGGTTGCCGCGTGGGTGTGGCAGCAGGCCCTGAATGGCTGGAGTCGGGGTTGAAGGGCCGAGGTTGATTGGCCGATCCGTTTAAAGCTTGATGCGCATCTGCAGGTTGCCGGCCACCCCGCTCAGGGAGGTGTTGCTGGCCTGGGTCACGTAGTCGATCGAGGCTTCGAGGCCAAAGGCCTCACTCACTTTCCATACCACGCCACCGCCCAGCTGCACGGTGCTGTCGCCGCGTGTGGTGGTGATGGTCTCGCCGCCGTCGTAGGTCACGCCGTCCTGGCCGGCAAAGCTTGTCCAGACATTCGCTCGCACAAACGGTTGCCATCGGCTGCCGGTGTACGCCAGCCGCAAACCGGAGCGGAGCACGGTTTGCCACGGGCTCTGCAGATCCATGCTGGCGATGCCATCACTGAAGCTGTTGATGGAACTGCCGACGCCGATGAGTTGCAACTCGGGTTCCAGGCTCCATTGCTTGCCCAGCTGAATCGGGTAGCCGCTCTCCAGCGACAGGCTCCATCCCCAGCCCTGTGGATCCTTGTTGATTCCCCCAAACGACTGCAGATGGCTGTTGACGGTATTACCACCCGCGATGGCCTCCACGTACCAGCCATTCCGATCCACATGGGTGCCATAGAGGCTGAGGCCGTAGGTCTGCAGTTGCAGGTTTCCGGCACCGTTGCCACTGAGGGCATAGGTGAATCCCCTGGCTCCTCCGCTGGCATTGGCGAGGCTGAACATGGCGCCCCAGCGCCTGCTGCCGCCGGAGTGGGGTTTGCTGGTGCCCAGATCCACGCCGAGGTTGAAGGCCAGCAGGCTGCCATCGAATTCCGGCTCCACAGTGCCGCCCCACTGTTGTTGCCAGCCGCTGCCAGCCGTTCTCCACCACACCTGCGATTGCTTGCCAATCCCCAGTTGGCGTTGATCGCCGCGGCGATCGTGAAAGGTGCTGAGGCTGAACAGCGTTAACTGGCGGCCAAGGGCCGGCAACATGGCATAGATCGGCGTCTCATCGCGATAGATGGGCGTGTTGCTCTGCGATCCGCTCGCCAGGCCTTGGTTGGGCAGATTCGGAGCTCCCTCGGGAGGTGCTGCGAGTTGGGGGGGCTCCTCCGGAGTGATGGGTGTTGGCAGGGAAGAGCGCAGGTACCAGCTGTTGGCCGATCCCGCACTCACGCCGCCTTTGTAGAGGTAGTACTCGTAGGCACCGGCCCGCACGCGGTCGCGCAGCCGGAAGGCACTGTTCGTGCTGGTGGCCCCACCGGTGGCCTGCACCACCTGGATGCCATCGACCATGCTGGCGGCGCCCGCACCACCAGCATTGCTGATGGCCAAAAGGCTGGTTCCCGAGATGCTTCCCCCATTCACGATCAGCCGATCGGTGGCCGAGGCATCGTTGCCAAGCACGGTTTGCAGGGCCACGGTGCCGTTGTTGCCGCTGTAGTTGCCGTTGATCGTGAAGCGGTGGCTGGCATCCCCTGCGGTGAGATCAATTGTGCCGGCATTGGTCAGTGTGGCCAGGGCGCCACTGCTGTAGGGGCTGAAGCTCACACTGTTCACGCCATTCACGCCAACCAGGCTGCTGCTGGCATCCACGCTGATGCTGCCGCTGCCTGTGCCCGCATCTCCCAGCACCAGATTTTGATCCAGGCTGAAGCGGGAGCCATTCGTGAGCTGGATGCTCTCCCATTCGCTGAAGCGATTGATTGCTGTGGCCTGGGTGTTGTCGAGCACCAGGCTGTCGGTGCCAAGCCCACCACTGAAGCCGGCTGTGTTGGTGATCTGGCTGGACAGGTTGCGCAGGGTGGCGCTGTCGTTGTCCGGACCTAGATCAATCAGTCCAAGCACGATCCCGTCATTGGCCCAGAGAAAGGTGTCGTTGCCGGTGCTCATGCGCACCTCGCCATTCACCTGGCCACCGGTGATGGCCACGCTGTCGGTGCCGCCGCTGACGCTGATATTGCCGCCGATGCTGCCACCCGAAATATTGATCGTATCGTTGCCGAATCCTGTAACGAGATTGCCGTCAATCTGGCCACCGCTCATTGTGAAGATATTGTTGTCGAGCTTCATGTCCACGCGGCCGATACGGCCGCCGCTGAATGTGGCCACATCCCCATCCTCAAAGGCGCCAATGATGCGGCCGCCACTCATGGTGAATGTGTCCCGTCCATCCCCTTGGGCGAGTGATTTCAGGCTGCCCCCGGTCATGCTGAAGTCGTCGATGCCAGCCCCTTGATTCAGATCGGCATTCACAGTGCCGGAGCTGATGCTGAAGCTGTCGGCTCCGGTTGAAGTGGTGATGGTGCTGGCAGTGATGTCGCCTGCGTTGCTGAAGCTGCCAGGGCTGTTGATGCTGATGCTGCCGTTCCCCAGGCTGATGGAACCGCCGTTGGTCACGGAGGAGGAGCTGCCGTCAATCCGGATCGAAACGTTTGTTCCTGTTAAGGGGCTGATGCTGCTGCCGGCGTAGAGGTTCAGCTCAGACAACCCGCCGATGTTATTGAGGATCAGTGATGGGCTGGCGCTGCTGTTGAGCAGCAGGCGGCTGTTGATGCCTAGCACCGCGCTGTTCACTTGCTGGCTGGCCCCAGTGCTGCAGGTTTGGTTGGTCGTTACGGTGAGTGTTTGACCCGTGGGATTGGTGGCCGGGCTGGGTGGGCAGATCTGCGCCAGCACCGGATCGCCTGATCCGGTGCTGATGCCGCCAACTAACAGGATTGCGGCAAAATAGCGACGTTGAGAGCGCATCTGCGGCCAGGAAGTCGCACAACCCTAGAATTAAGCTGCTGGCTGTCAACTAGTTGGCTGCGGCCCATGGCACTCGCCCTTGCCCCGGCGCGTCAACTGACAACAGTTGCCGAATCGATCAAAGAGCCTGGATCCAGGGGTGCACCTGTAGCTCGGTCCAGATGCCGTGGCGCCAGTACACGTCGTTGTGGAGCAGTTCTTCCACCTGCTCCTGGCTGTCGGCCTCATAGATGCCGAACACGTGGGTACTGTCCTGCGTGGGTCCGAGCGTGATCAGAATGCCGTCTTCCTTCTGCTGGCGCAGGCCAGCCAGGTGTTCGTCGCGGTAGGGGGTGCGCCGCTCAAGGGCGTTGTCGCAGTACAGACCCCAGAGAACGAATCGCATTGGCAACACCTCGGCACAGCCTGGTCAATGTAAGGGCCTGCGGCGATGCCATTGCTAGAGGCTGAACAGGGGAATGGCGATGGTGCTGGGGAACAGGATCGGCCGACCCGATGGCTGGACGCCCGCCTGCGTTGTCCAGCGCACCGTGCAGGTGAACTGGTTCACGCCCTTCTGGCTGGAGCTGTTGATCTGAAAGCTCCTCACCGTGGCAGCGGCGGGCATCCGGTACTGCGCCTGGTTGCAGGCATCCACTTCCGAGGCTGCCGATACAGCTGTGGAGGTTTCGGCGTGACCAGCGCCTGGGGCCAGCAGGCCAAGGCCGCCAAGGCAGCCAACAACCGCGAGGAACCGTTGGACACTGGCCATGATGGGTAGAGAACGGAGCTGTCCCATCGTTAGCGCGGCAATGCAGCCACTGCTCAGTTTGTGCAGTGAATCGAGATCTGCAACGCCAGTCGCCGTGTTGGTCTTCAGCATCCACGCAGCACTTCTGATCCCGCCATGGCCCCTGTCTCCGCCCAGTCCCATGCCCAGCGGTTGCTGGTGCTCTGGTTGGGCTGGTTCTTGGCCCTGCTCTTCCACACCGATCTGGGTTTGATGCCCCTGTTTCACGGATTGTCTCCGGAGATTGAAAGCCACGTGGATCCGGCCCGGCTCCCCGTTGTGTTCTGGGCAATGCTGCTGTATTTCCTGGTGCCCCTTGGGGCCATGCTGTTGATCAGCTATGCCGCCACCAGCACCGATCCCTGGCGCCGCTGGCGCTGGTTTCATCTGGGGCTGGGCATCGTGTATTCGATCACCAACATTGCCCACATGGTGGTCGACATCCTCATTCCCGACTCCCGCTCCGATCAGGTCACACTGATGGCGGTGATGGTGGTGATCGGTCTGCTGATCAACCTGGAGAGCTGGCGCTGGTGCCGCGCCCGCTGAAGCAGATTCGCGGCATTCCCGCCTTATATTGGCTGAAAGCGTCAAGTTTTTCCGGGGACAGCTTCTGATCCGGATAGGTTCTGCGGTGTCGTGGTCTTTACCTGTGCTTTGGTAGCCGATGAATCACTTTCGTGAGATGACCCGTCCGTTCTTCTCGGCCCTGCTGCTGGGCGCTGGCGCGGCGCTCAGTGCCGCCCCTGCCCTTGCCGCCGACCCCCAGATCGCTCAGGCCTACGGGGCTGAGCCGATTCTCTATGAGCAAGGCACTGGCTTCTACGCCACCCTTGGCCTGGGTGCCCAGTGGCCCCAGCGCCAGAGCGTCAACGGTGGCGGTGCCTGGAGCGGCTACAACGCCAACGTTGGCTACGGCGGCGGCTTCTCCGGTGAGGTCGGCGTGGGTTACGACTTCGGCGCCATCCGCACCGAACTCACCTATGGCTATTCGCGGGCCAGCGCCAACAACCTCAGCGGCAATGCCCTCCAGGGTTTCACTCCTGGCGTGAGCGGTAACGTCAATAAAAATGATGTGCTGGTGAGCGGCTACTGGGACATCGCCACGGGTAGCCGCTGGGTGCCCTACATCGGTGGTGGCATCGGCTACACCAACCTCAGCACTCCCAACATCTCCGCGGCTGGCTACAGCCTCGGTAGCGGCAACAGCGGCAACTTCGGCTATCAGGCCAAGGTCGGCGTGTCCTACGTGGCCAGCCGCAATGTGGATGTGTTCCTGGAGGGCGTGTACCAGGGTGCCAACAGCGGCCGCACCGTCTACGGCACCAACCTTCAGGGTCAGGGCGTCTCCGCCGATTTCGGTTCCTTCAACAGCTGGGGCGCCAAGCTGGGTGCCCGCTGGCGCTTCGGTGGCGCTCCCACGCCTGTGGCCGTGGTGGAGCCTGCCCCCCAGCCCGCGCCCCAGGTGCAGCCCCAGCCTGAGCCTCAGCCGGCTCCTCAGCCGATTCGCGGCCTCTGGTGAACTGGCGGATTGCGCCACTGTTCTGGCCTGGAGCGGGGGAAACCCCGCTCTTTTTTTGTGCCTCAGCCACCAGGCTCAGCCACCAGGCCGTGGTGGTTCTGCCAGGGCAAGCCCCGCCTGGTTGAGGCTCTGCAGCAGCTGCAGATTGATCCGCTGCTGGCCATCCAGCGCCTTGGTGGGATCCAGGGCGCTGAGGAAGTAGCAGATCTCGAACACCAATCCCTGGGCCGCGATCTCCAGCAGATGGCAGTGATCGAAGCGGGCCTCCGGACTGTGCTCCACGGCGGCCCGCACCAGTTCAGGCATCTGCGCGACGGCATCGGGGTGGCTGTCGTGGCGCAGCACCAGGCGCTGCAGCACGCGCCGTTCCTGCAGATCGCCGTAGTTGCGGATGGTCTTGGCCAGGAGTGCGCTGTTGGCCACCACCACCAGCTCGCCGTCGAGGCTGCGCAGCTGCGTGGACCGCAATCCCACCTGCAGAACCCTGGCGCTGATGTCGTCAAAACGCAGCAGTTCGCCGATGCGGAAAGGGCGATCCAGAAGGATCGTGAGATAGGTGAAGAAGTCGCGGGCGGGACCCTGCAGCGCGAAACCGATGCCCAGGCCGGCACCGGCGAGGGCCCCCACCACGGCGGTGAGCTGCAGCCCCAGATTCTGCAGATACACCAGCGCGCCCAGCAGCCACACCAGGGTGCGCAGCATCGGCAACAGCGCCTTGAGGCCGGCCAGCTCGCTGGGCTCCACCAGCCGCTGCAGGCTGGAGAGCAGCCCCAGCTCCAGCACGGCATTCACGAAGCGCACCACCAGCACCAGGGTCACCAGGCCGATGGTTCCGTAGGCCAGCCGGTCGGCCAGGCCAGCCACGGGCACCAGGTCCCACAGGGCCGCCGCCAGGGCCAGCAACACCAGCGGAATGGCCGTGCGCAGCAGGTGATGGCGCAACAGGCGGCTCACCGGGCCGGATCAGCCGTCGAGGGCATGGCGGAGTTCCGTGCAGAAGCGGCCGGCGGCGCCAGCCACATTCCCTTGCTGGGCATGGCAGTCCGCCATCACCTTCACCAGGGCACTGCCCACGATGGCGCCGTCGGCCCCCCAGTCGCGCACCTGCCGGGCCTGCTCCGGGCCTGAGATGCCAAAGCCCACCGCCACGGGAGTGGGCCCCAGGGCCTTGAGTTGGCGAACCAAACCCTCCACCCGGTTCTCGATGCGGCTGCGCACGCCGGTCACACCGGTGACGCTCACCAGGTAGGTGAAGCCGCGGCTGGCACCGACGATGCGACCCATGCGCTCGGGCGGGGTGGTGGGCGCCACCAGCAGCACCAGATCGAGCCCGTGCCCGGCGGCGATGGCGGAGAGCTTTTCCGCCTCCTCCAGTGGCAGATCAGGCACCACCAGGCCAGCCGCACCAGCCCTGGCGGCCTCCTGGCAGAAGCGCTCCATGCCGCGGTTCAGCAGCGGATTGCTGTAGGTGAAGAGGATCACCGGAATCGTGAGCTCCCCCTGCAGGCTCCGCAGCATCTCCAGCACCTTGCCGGGGGTGGTGTCCGCGGCCAGGGCGCGGGCCGCCGCCGCCTGGATCACGGGCCCGTCGGCCAGGGGATCGCTGTAGGGAATGCCCAGCTCGATCACGTCGGCACCGGCGGCCTGAAGGGCCAGCAGGGCTGCTCGGGTTTGATCGAGATCCGGATCTCCGGCCACCAGGAACGGCATCAGGGCGCAGCGGCCCTGGGCTTTCAGCTGCTCGAAACGCTGCTGGATCGGGGTGCTGGTGGTCACGGCAGCGATGGCTCTGGGGTGAGCCTATGGGGTCGTTGGCTACAGGTCCGCCGTGGGCTAGAGGTCCGCCGTGTCCTCCAGTTGGCCCAACTCCCGGAGCAGCTTCTCCTGCTCTGCGGGGCTGAGGGCCTCAAACCGTTTCTGAAGCTCGTCTTCCGTGGCGGCGTCGTAGGCGCTGCGGTAGCGGCGGCGCTGCTCCATGTAGGTCATGTTGCCGGTCACCACCCGAAACAGGTAGGAGCCGGTCCAGCCCAGCACGATCAACACCAGCACCGCCTGGGCGGCGATGCCGGCGCTGAAGCCCTCAAAGCCGGCGGCCTGGAAGCCCCAGTAGCCCAATCCGCCCACGGCGAACACGCCCAGCCCGAGCGCAACCGCCTTGCCCCTGGTGATGCCTCCCATCACGCCGGCCCCTGGCCGGCCATGCGCAGGTTGATGAAGGGGGCAAACAGGATCAGGCCCGGGAAGAACAGGAACACCAGCCCGTACACGGCAGTGCGCTCCAGCTTGCCCATCACCGTCCAGCGCTTGGTCATCCAGGCGTAGAGGGCCAGGGGCACCACCACCAGATAGGCGAAGCCGAGGGCGCCGTAGGCCCCCAGCACCAGCAACGACTCCAGGGACAGGGAGCTGAGGAAACCAGGCAGGGGCACAGTGCCGGATCAGATCGTGAGCCAAATCTAGGATGGGCGCCTGGAGGCGTGGGCCCACCTGCTTCCAGCGCCCGGGAGCATGGCGGAATTGGTAGACGCAGCGGACTTAAAATCCGCAGACGGCAACGTTGTGGGGGTTCAAGCCCCCCTGCTCCCATTGTTCAGACGCCCTGCGCTGCGAAGGGGTGAATCTGATCAGATCACGTTGCTGCCGGGTTGCTGCCGGCCGCAGCAACGATCGGATGGAACACATCGCTCTCCCTGTCCCTCCGGTGGCTGCGGATCTTCACGGGTTCCTCACGATCCAACGCCTAAGCCAGGGGCAGAGTTCTCCTCAAACCGATGCGTGCCTTTGCCCACTCTCTTGTGTTCAGTGGTGTGGTGATGCTGTCGGGGCAGGCCCTGATGGTGCAGGCCTCGCCCCATCAAGCCGGGCCCTGCACGGGGCGGCTGCAGAGCCTCGGCTATACGCGGGTGAAACTGGATGCCGCCCAGGCCCATGCCTCCCTCTATGAGGCCCGCCGGGGCGCTCAGGAGGTGAAGCTGATGGTGGACAACGGCTCCTGCATGATTCGCCAAACCTGGTTGGACGATTGACGCTGATGCTGCGGGCGATGGCCAGCCCCAGGCTGATCCCAGTGCCACTGGGGCTGAATTGGAGGGCATTGCTGAGCAGATTGCTGAGCAGTTGCCGCAGGCGGCCCGGTTCTCCCTGCACCATCGCCGGCCGCTGCAGCTCCAGGCTCAGCTCCACTCCGGAGGCATGGGCCCGTTCCCTGTGGAGCTCCACCAGATCCTCCAGCAGCGCACAGGCATCAAAACGCACCCAGTGGGAGCGATCGGGCAGGGAGCGATCCAGGCGGGCCAGCAGCAGCAGGTCCTCCACCAGCTGGCCCATCTGGGCGGCGGCCCGGTCGATCCGCTCCAGCTTGGCGGCCAGGGGGGTGGTGGCGGCCGGCCACTGGCCGCTTTCGCGGATGCTGCCGATCAGGGCCCGGATGGGGCGCAGGGAGCTGGCCACCATCCATTGGCTGAGCAGCACGGCCGTCAGGGCCGCCGCCGTTCCACCCGCTAGCAGCCCATGGCGCAGCCGCCGCAGTTCGAGGTCTGCGGCGCTGGACGACACGGCCACCGAGACATAGCCCGCCAGCCGCGGCGGTGCGCTCGCCGTTGCCCGCAGCAGCACTGGTCGCCAGTAGCTCAGGCCATTGGCCAGGGGCACAAATTGGCGTTGATCGCGGTTGTGCTGGGGCTGGGGATTGCCGCCGGCGGGCACAAACTGGCCGTAATGGGAGAGCTCCACCAGATCCGCATTCAGCCAGCTGATGGGTTTGCTGGAGATCGTGAGCGACTGGCTCTCCAGGACTCCCATCTCTGCCATCTCTGCTTGGCGCACCTGGGGTTTGGTGTTGGCGTATTCATCCAGTTCATGCAGGATCAGCGGCATCTGCGAGGCCGCTGCCGAGGCCAGCTGCTGTAGCTGGCTGCGCATCAGCTGGCTGCGGGCTTCCGCCACCTGCAGGTAAACGCCACCCCCGAACACCACCAGTAACAGGCTGGAGATCAGGGCATAGCGCCGGGTGAGGGTCCAGCGAATCCGACCGAGATCAGGCTGCATCGTTGCTGTTGAGGCGGAAACCAACCCCATAGATGGTTTCGATCAGGTCAGCCGGGGCCCCGGCGGCGTTCAACTTGGCCCGCAGGTTCTTGATGTGGGTTTTCACGCTCTCATCGCCGGGGCACTCGAGGCCACTCCAGGCGGCCTGAATCAGCTGCTCCTTGGAGCGGGCCCGCCCACCGGCCTTGAGCAGTTCCTCGAGGATCAGATGTTCCTTGGGGGTGATGAAGGTCCTGCTGCCGTTAGCTGGCGGTGCCACCATCACCTTCCAGGGTGAGGGGACCCCATTGCCAGTGGCTCTGCAGGGGCCGCGACGCCCGGCGCAGCAGGGCCTGGATCTGCGCCTTGAGCAGTACCGGATCGAAGGGTTTCACCAGGTAGTCGTCAGCGCCCCCCTCCAATCCCTCCACGTTGTCCGCCATCGTGTCGCGCGCGGTGAGCATCAGCACCAGCGGTTGATGACCGCCCCGCTGGCGCAGCCGGCGGCACAGCTCCATGCCGTCGAGATGGGGCAGGTTCAGGTCCAGCAGCACCAGGTCATAGGTCTCCCACTGGAGCAGCTCCCAGCCCTGTTTCCCATCGGCGGCGGCCTCAGGCACATAGCCCCAGTGGCCGAGCATCTCGCAGAGGGATTCACGGATCACCGCGTCATCCTCGATGACGAGAATTTTCATCAGTAGCTCCATGCTCTGGAAGTCTGCCGGCGTGATCGGGGGGAAGTCGTGAAGCGGGGTCGGTTGCGCTTTTCGCTGATCAGCTGGCTGCCGCTCAGCGAGGTGGCCGCTGTCTGCGGAACGGCATCCAGCAGCTGCTCAGCTCCTGCTTGAGCAGGGCGTGAGGGCATCGCGCCTTGCGCAACACCGTTGGACACGGGATGGACGGCACACCGGCACGCCTGAGGCACGACGTACCTCGAACCCCCTGCTCCCACTGGAGAGATGGCCTCAAAGTGTGTTGACGACACACGATTTGGCATCACAATGCACCAAATCCGAGTAGCCATGCGCTTCCGATGAGGCCTGTTCTTGCGCAGAAATGCCGAATTGCTCAAACGGTTGTGTTTGGCTTGGCTGCCGTTGTGGCCTGGGGTGCTGGAGCGGGGGCCAGGGCCCAGAACCTCGGTAATTTGCTCGAGAACGGTGGCTTTGAGGTTCAGGTGCCGCCGCTCAATCCAACACCGGCTAGCTATTACATTATCGATGCCTCGCGCGTGCCTGGTTGGAACACGTCGGCTAGAGATAACAAAATCGAGTTGTGGTCGTCTGGTTTCAGCAGCGGCTCCGGCGGGCCCGTGTATTCGATCACACCCTCACAGAGCACTGCAGCGGGCGATGTGTTCTTTCCTGCGGGGGGTGGCAGCTTCTTTGCCGAGCTCAATGCAACCCAGCCCAGCACCTTGTCGCAAACAGTGAGCTTGGCTAAGACTGGCATGTTGTCGTATTCCTTCTGGACGCGCGGCCGGGCGGGATACGACACAATGAAGCTGGAGGTGCAGAAGCTGGAGAATGGCGCCTGGCGCACCGTTCACTCAGATACCTATCGCACGGGACAGGTGTGGACTAACTACGCCAAGCGCAATGTGTTGATTGGTGAGTCTGGCCAGCAGTATCGTTTCGCCTATACAGCCGTTAACACTGCCAATGGCAATTTAACCGTTGGCAACTTCATTGATAATGCGGCCTTCGGTCTGCTGCAGTTTGCTGAACCCGACCCTGTTCTGCCTAACCCCTTCGTGCCTGAGGTCGCCACGGATCCTGAAAGCCCCAGCGAACCGGCGGCTTCGCCACCCGTTCCCGATCAGCTCACACCGCAGCAGGCTCAGACTGACCTCTCGGAATCCTTTGCCGCAACCCTGTCAACACCGGCGCTGGTTTCTGGTTTTTTCCCGCGCAATACAGATGCGGCACCGGCGGGTATGCAGAGACTGCTAACAGCATCTGCCCTCGCCGTTCTGAACAGCACGATGGATCAGGAGCCGCAGCAGATCCCTCTCTGCTCGGGCACTGAACCCAATCCTCGGCGCTTGATGGGTTCCGCCAATGCCACAGCCCAGGCCAGGGCGGAATGCGCCCAGAGGTTGAAGACGGCGGCAACCCAATCCGGCTCCAACAAGCGTTCCGAGCCTTCCTTCACCTTTGCCCGCAAGGCCAGCGACTATTACGCCGAGCGCACCGGCCTGAGGGCCTGGGTGCGAGGGTTCAGCACAACGCTGACCAACATCAACAATCCCAATGGTGGCAACTGGATCAACCGTGCTGACGTCCGTGCGGGCGGAGGCCTGTTGGGTGTGGAACGATCATTGTCGCCCACCAGTCAGCTGGGTGTGTATGGCTCCGTGGGTTCCCTGTCTGTGATTCAGACGGGTGAGGGTGGGGGCAGCTGGTTCCCCACGGCGTATGCGGCCGGTCTGTATGGACGTTGGTCTCCGGGGTCCTTCTTTGTTGGTGCCCTTGCGGGCTATGGCAATTTCAATGGCACTCAAGATCGGGGCATCCAACTCGATAGCATGGCTCTGACTGCTGCAGGTCAGAAATCGGCCGATAGTTTCACCGCTGCTGTTGTGACGGGGGCGCGTGTCAACCTCGGCGCCAATACACTCCTCACTCCTTCACTCAACCTGAGCTGGAGTGCGATTCAAGAGCACGGTTTCAGTGAAAGTGGTGGCGAACTTTCTAATGGTAGTGGCAATGTTGATGTTTTCAATCTGCAGTATGCCTCCCATGGCACAAGCTGGACCAATCTCGATCTTGGCGTTTCAATCGCACAGGCGATGCGCTCTGGTACAACCCTGATTGTGCCCAGTGCACGCCTCAGTTGGTTTGGGAACTGGAAGACGGCAGGTGGGAACCAGATTGTGAGCTATGACTTCGCTCCCTAGGACGTTGTGGTGCCTGGTGGCTGGCTGGATCGCAATGGCCTGAGGGTTGCATTGGGAGTCGATGTGACCACACGCAGCAACACCTCGATCTACCTCAGAGGTGTTGCTGATTTCGGCTATGACAACCGCGGCAGTGGTGCCATTGCCGACTACGGCCTCAACGGAGGGCTCACCGTCCGCTTCTGATCCTGGTTCAGGTGCGCCGGAGTGTGGTCGTCATCATGCCTGCGGCAACGCCCTTCGCTGTGTTGCCGATTCGTGACAGCCTGGCTGACGTCTGCTCCAGCGCTGCCAGCCTGAAGGCACCCGGGCACACGCCAGGCCATGCTCGAGCTGCTGCCGCCGCTCAACGACCACAACCTGCCCTGGATGGACACGATCCATCCGATCGTCGTTCACTTCGTGATCGCGATGGCCCTGATCGCCTTCGTGTTTGATGTGGCTGGTGTGGCTCTGCGCAAGCCTGCCCTGCATGAGGTGAGTTTCTGGAATCTGCTGTTCGCCACGGGTGCAATCTTCGTGGCGATCATCTTTGGCCAGGTGGAGGCTGGGCTTGCGTCTCCCTATGGGGCGGCCCGCACCATCCTCGATGTCCACACCACCATCGGCTGGTCGTTGGCGGGGATCCTCTCGCTGCTCACCGGTTGGCGCTATGTGCTGCGCAACCGCGATCCCGAGAGCCTGCCGCTCACCTTTCTGGGCGCCGGCGGCTTGGTGAGCGCCCTGGTCGTGGTGCAGATCGTGTTGGGAGACAAGCTCATCTGGACCTACGGCCTGCACACCGTGAAGGTGGTGGCCGCCATGCGTGAGGGCCTGATCTGATGGTTGGCGTTACTGAGCTCGTGGCTCTTGCCTATCGGCCTGTCGAGGCACCGATCGATCAGATCGCCTCCGAGCTGGGAGCCAATGGTCTTCCCTACGCCCTGCCGATCCACCCGAACCTGGTGCACTTCACCATCGGCCTGTTCGTGATTGCGATCGCCTTCGATCTTGTGGGTGCGTTCTATCCCCTTGAGAAGCGGGTGTTCCGCTTCCTCGCCCTGCCCATCACGCGGGGAGGCTTCCATGATGTGGGTTGGTACAACCTCCTGATCTGCTGTCTGATCACGTTCTTCACTGTGGCGGCAGGCTTCTACGAAATGCTCACCGCGGTGCCTCTGCCCGGTGTTACCAGCACCTTCGGCCTGGGCAGCATGACCACCATGCTTTGGCATGGGGTGGGCGGCGTGCTGCTGTTGCTGATCATCATGGCCATGACCGTGTGGCGTGGCTACCAGCGTTTCGCCTGGCGCCGCGACATGGGTCGTCAGGTGCAGTGGCTCTATCTGGTTGCGGGGGTGATCATGTTCGCGTTGCTCGGCCTGCACGGAACACTCGGAGCACAGCTTGCCGCTGAGTTCGGTGTACACATCGCCGCAGACCAGCTGCTGCAGGCGGGCGCTGATCTCCACACTGCCTTGCCCTGAGGAGATCCTCTGTCATGACAACGTCTTCTCCTGGTTCCATCAACCGCTCCGCTGTCGTCGGCGTATCCCTCTGGGTGGGCGTGCTGGTGCTGATCAGTCATTGGGTGGGCCAGCAGGCTTACCACTGGCTGCCTGTGCAGGCCTCCAATGCCGCCCCCCTGGTGGATGGTCTGTTCAGCTTTGAAACAGCCCTGGGCACCTTTGTGTTCAGTGGCGTGGTCTCGGTGATGTTCTGGGTGGTGCTGTTCAATCGCGCCGAGAAATACGACGACAGCGATGCGACTCCGATTGAGGGCAACACCAGGCTGGAGGTGATCTGGACGGCCATTCCCTTCCTGCTGGTGATGTGTATCGCCGTTTACGCCATGCGGGTGAATCACACCCTGGGCGTGCTGGGTCCGATGGAGCATATTCACGCCCACAATCCCAGCGAGATGCAGGGCGGCTATGCCACAGATCGCCTTCCCCCAGAACAGGTGGAGGTGATTGCACGCCAGTGGTCGTGGGAGTTTCGATACCCGGCCACTGGAGTGTCCTCAACGGAGCTGCATCTGCCGGTGGATCAACCTGTCACCTTTCGGCTCACCTCAGATGATGTGATCCATGGCTTTTATGTTCCCGCCTTTCGCTTGAAGCAGGATGTGATTCCCGGTAGGGCCATTGATTTCAGCCTGACCCCCACCCGGGTGGGGCGTTATCGCCTGCGCGACTCCCAGTTCAGCGGCACCTGGTTTGCGGCCAACCAGGCCGATGTGGTGGTGCAGAGCCAGGACGACTACAGCGTCTGGTTACGGCAGGCCGCCGGCCAGCCCCTGCAACCGGGATTGAGCCTTGCATCCCAGGAATTCAGGCAGCGCCAGCAGCAAAAAAATCCTGGCTGGGCAACGGTTCCCCCTGCTCCGCCGCCCCAGGTGAATGTGTCTGGATCCCCTTCTCTCCCCCACGACGGCTGAAGCCATGAGCAGCGCCACCTTCCCAGCCGATCCCCAACCGCCAGCAGGTTGGACTCGCTATCTGGGCTTCAGTACCGATGCCAAGGTGATTGGTATTCAGTACATCGTGCTGGCCTTCTTCTACTTCCTGGTGGGTGGCTTTCTGGCCATGATCATCCGGGGAGAACTGATCACCCCAGCTTCTGATCTCGTTGATCGTACGGTTTATAATGGCATCTACACGATGCACGGAACAATTATGTTGTTCCTGTTCATTTTTCCGGTGCTGAATGGGCTCAATAACTTGTTGATCCCCACCATGATCGGTGCGCCGGATATGGCCTTTCCACGGCTGAATACGGCCGCCTTCTGGCTGGTGCCAGTGTTCTCCATCCTGTTGGTGGCGAGTTTCTTTGTGCCTGGAGGTCCGGCGGCGGCTGGATGGTGGTCGTATCCACCGGTGAGTATTCAGAACCCCTTGGGCCACGTCCTGAATGGTGAGTTTCTGTGGATCCTGGCTGTTGCCCTGTCCGGCGTGTCTTCGATCATGGGCGCGGTGAATTTCGTCACCACCATCCTGCGCATGCGTGCGCCTGGCATGACCCTGTTCCGCATGCCGGTGTTCTGCTGGACGGCACTGGCTGCCCAGACCCTTCAGTTGATTGGTCTGCCCGCTCTCACCGGTGGTGCCCTGATGCTCTTGATGGACCTGAGCTTCGGCACCAGTTTCTACCGGGCCGAAGGCGGTGGTGACCCCGTTCTCTATCAGCATTTCTTCTGGTTCTATTCCCACCCGGCTGTCTACGTGATCATCCTGCCGGTTTTTGGCATTTTCTCTGAGATCTTCCCCGTCTACAGCCGTAAGCCACTGTTTGGCTATGTGTATGTTGCGCTGGCTTCCTTCATCATCGTGGGCCTCGGCTTGGTGGTCTGGGTTCACCACATGTTCCCCAGTGGCGTCACCCAGTGGATGCGCGATCTGTTCATGTTCACAACCATGCTCATTGCTGTGCCCACCGGGGTGAAGGTGTTTGCCTGGTTGGGTACCATCTGGGGTGGTAAGTTGCGCCTCACAACACCCATGCTGTTCTGCCTGGGTGGGCTGTTCAATTTTGTGTTTGCTGGTGTTACCGGCATCATGCTGGCCACGGTGCCGATCGATATACACGTTTCCAATACCTACTTTGTTGTTGGTCACTTTCACTATGTGATCTATGGCGCTGCTGTGATGGGGATCTTTGCGGCCATCTACCACTGGTTCCCCAAGTTCACCGGCCGCATGCCCTATGAGGGCCTGGGCAAGCTGCATTGTCTGCTCACCTTTGTGGGGGCGAATCTCAATTTTCTGCCCATGCATCCCCTGGGGCTGATGGGGATGCCTCGTCGTGTGTCGAGTTACGACCCGGAGTTCACCTTCTGGAACGTGATTGCCAGCCTGGGGGCATTCCTGCTGGGTGTTTCGATCATTCCATTTCTGCTCAATATGCTGAGCTCCTGGATTCGCGGACCCAAGGCCACCCATAACCCCTGGAACGCCATTGGTCTGGAGTGGTTGTTGCCATCGCCTCCGCCCGTCGAGAACTTTGAAGATCACGTGCCCACCGTGATCAGCCGCCCCTATGGCTACGGCACCGGTGAGCCCCTGGTGGAACACCAGGCCGAAATTGAACAACGCCTCGCACTCCAGGAGGCCACCGCATGACCAGCGCCATCCCCACCACGCCCCCAGCCCATGGGCACGCGGATCACCCCAAGCACAACCTCACCGGCTTCATCATCTTTCTCTGCTCGGAGAGCGTCATCTTTCTGGCGTTCTTCAGCGGCTATGCCATCCTCAAAACCTCGGCACTCAACTGGTTGCCCCCCGGTGTTGAAGGGCTCGAGTGGCGCACCCCCTTATTGAACACCGTGGTGCTCCTCTCCAGCTCAGGCACGATCGTGCTGGCAGAGCATTTCAAGGCCAAGGAGAAGCTCTGGCTCTTCCGCGGCTTCTGGCTGCTCACCATGGCGATGGGGGGCTTCTTCCTCTATGGCCAGGCGGTGGAATGGAGCGGGCTCAGCTTTGGGTTCACCTCAGGCGTTTTCGGTGGCTGTTTTTACCTGCTAACCGGATTCCACGGCCTGCATGTGGCCACAGGCATCCTGTTGATGACCATCATGCTGATCAAGTCTTTCATCCCGGGGAACTACGTTGGCGGTGAACAGGGTGTTCAGGCTACCTCCCTGTTCTGGCACTTCGTGGATGTGATCTGGGTGGTTCTCTTTCTGCTTCTCTACGTGTGGCAGGCCTGATGTTCGGAGGTAACCCATGATCATCGACGACAATCAATACGATGTGATCGTGATCGGCAGCGGTGCTGCCGGTGGCACCCTCGCGGCTCAGTTGGCCGCATCTGGCAAGACGGTTCTGCTGCTGGAGCGTGGTGGCGTGATGCCCCTCACCGATCAGAACGTGGCTGATGTGGACTTGTTCCGCAAAGATCGATACCACCCCGGTGAGCAATGGTTCGGCACTGACGGCGATCCCTTCTCGCCCCAGACGATCTATGCCTTGGGCGGCAACACCAAAATCTGGGGCGGTGTGTTGGAGCGTATGCGTGAACGGGAGTTCACCGGCCTGCACCTGCAGGAGGGGCCTGTTCCCAGCTGGGAGATCTCCTATGCCGATCTCGCGCCCTACTACCAGCAGGCGGAACAGCTCTATCGGGTGCACGGTGTGGCCGGTGTGGATCCCACGGAGCCTCCCCGCTCAGGGGATTACCTCCTGTCTCCGAAGCCCATTGAGCCCTTCATGCTGGAGTTGCGTTCCGCCCTGGAGCGCCACGGCACCCATCCCTACGATCTGCCACTGAGTTGGTCCGAATCGAAGGCCGATCCCACGGGTGATGCCGAGCTGTTCGGTGTGGAGCCTGCTCGCCTGGCGCCATTGGTCACTGTGCGTGATCGAGCCAAGGTGCGGCGCCTGCATGTGAATCCCACCGGCACTGAAGTGCGGGCGGTGGAGGTGGAACTCGATGGCCATGCCTGGCTTTTCAATGCCCATGTGGTGGTGTTGGCCGCCGGCGCCATCAACAGCGCTGAGATCCTGTTGCGCTCCGCCACGGAACACCATGCCCGTGGACTCTCGAATGGTTCCGACCAGGTGGGCCGCAACCTGATGAAGCCCCAGCTCACCTCGATCATCCAGCTGGCGGCCGCTGCCAATTCCGGCCGCTATGCGCGCAGTTATGGCATCACCGACTACTACTGGGGTGATCAGAACGTGAGCTTCCCCCTGGGATCGATTCAATCCGGTGGTGGCGTCCTGCAGGACGCCCTGTTTGCCGAGTCGCCGCCGGTGCTCTCGCTGGTCACCAAGCTGCTGCCCAATTTCGGCCTTGAACAGTTGGCCTCACGCTCTGTGGCGTGGTGGGCCATGAGTGCTGTTCGTCCCGATCCTCACAACCGCCTCACCCTGCGGGGTAGCCATCTCCAGATCCACTACGTGCCCAACAATCGGGAAGCCCACGACCGGCTCGTGTATCGCTGGATCGATACCCTCAAGCAGGTGGAGGCCGATCCACTCACCCATGTGGTGAAGCCGGCCCCCACCCATCCCCGGGGTGAGGCGCCGCTCACCGTGCTTGGCAGTGTGTGTGGGACCTGCCGCATGGGCTCCAACCCGGCCACGTCCGTGGTTGATCTGCAGGGCAAGAGCCACGAGCTGTCCAATCTCTACATCGCCGATGCCAGTGTGTTCCCCAGCTGTCCGAGCATCGGCATTGGCCTAACGGTGATCGCCAACGCTTTGCGCATTGGCGACGCGGTTCTGGAGGCCCTGTGACGAGCTCAGCCGCTGCAGCGATTCAAGGCTCTGAATGGCGCCGCATGGCCGAGCGCGATCTGGAGCAGATTCCCTGGGGGCTCTGGGGCAGCTACCTGCCGGATCGTCAGTGGGGCACGGTCCGCGAGGACTACTCCGCCGATGGCGACGCCTGGGCGTCGTTCCCCCACGACCACGCCCGTTCGCGCGTGTATCGCTGGGGGGAGGATGGCTTGCTGGGCATCTGTGACAACCAGTGCCGGCTCTGCTTTTCGCTGGCGCTCTGGAATGGCGTTGACCCGATTCTCAAGGAGCGTCCCTATGGGCTCAGCAACCCCGAGGGCAATCACGGTGAGGACATCAAAGACTACTACTTCCACCTCGCCAATACGCCAACCCACAGCTTCATGCGTGGGCTGTACAAATATCCGCAACAGCGGTTCCCCTATGAGCAACTGATCGCTGAAAACGCTCGGCGCGGGCGTGATCAGCCTGAATATGAGCTCGTTGATACCGGCATCTTTGATCAGAATCGCTATTTCGATGTTGTCGTCGAGTACGCCAAGGCCTCGCCTGACGACATCGCCATCCGAATCCGTGTGATCAATCGTGGACCCGATACGGCGCCACTCACCCTGTTGCCCACCCTCTGGTTGCGCAATACCTGGAGTTGGGGCTACCCCGATGAACAGGAAAACCCGCTGCGGCTCCAGGGCGACACCCTGGTGGCTGAGCCCGGTGGTGGCCTGGGTACTTACCAGCTCCAGTGCCGCGAGGCTGGCCCCTGGATCTTCACCGACAACGAGACCAACAGCCAACGCCTGTTTCAGCAGCCCACCAGCCGCCCCTTCCACAAGGACGGCTTTCATCGCTATCTGATTGAGGGCGAGCACGCGGCGATCAATCCCGCCTGTGAGGGAACCAAGGCAGCCCGCTTGCTCCAGCGCAGCCTTGCTGCCGGGGAGGAGTGGCTGGTGGAGCTACGGCTCAGTGGGCCGGCGGCTGCTGTGCCAGCACAGCCGTTTGACCAGGAGTTTGAGACCCTGTTCAGTACCCGTGAGCAGGAGTGGCACGACTTCTTCCAGCACCGGGTACCCGATCTCCCCGGTGATGATCGCCTGGTGCACAACTCTGGTGCAGCTGGCCTGCTCTGGTGCAAGAAGTACTACGGCTGGAGTGTGCTGCGCTGGCTGGAGGGTGATCCCACGGCGCCGCCACCGCCCCATGGGCGCTGGCTGACCCAGAACGCCGAATGGCAGCGGCTGCATGCCCACGATGTGATTTCGATGCCGGATGCCTGGGAGTACCCCTACTTCTGCCAATGGGATCTGATGTTCCATGCCGTGGCGTTTGCTGTATTCGATCCGGCCACCGCCAAGCAGCAGTGCATGCTGTTGCGCTCGCCTCACTACACGGCTCCCAATGCTCAGACCCCTGCTTACGAGTGGGCATTGTCTGATCCCAACCCTCCCATTGGTGCCTGGGCAGCCCTGCGTATTTTCCAGATTGATCGCAAGTTCAGTGAAGAGGCTGATTATGGCTTCCTGCGGGAGGCCATGCGCAAGCTACTGCTCGAATATGGCTGGTGGGCAAACCGCAACGACCGCTCGGGTGACAATGTGTTCGAGGGAGGCTTCCTGGGCCTGGATAATATCGCTGTGTTCGATCGCCGCTATCCCCTGGCGGATGGCAGTCGCATCGAGCAGTGCGATGGCACATCATGGATGGCATCGCTGAGTCTGAACCTGCTCAGTATTGGCGTTGAGCTCAGTCGGGAAGAGCCTGAATATGAAGATATCTGTGAGCGTTTTGTCTGCGACTTCGTGCAACTGGCGCTCACAATCAATCGGCCTGGTAGCCGTGGCTTTGTAAACTGGGATAAGCAGGACGGCTTCTATTATGATGTGATCAAGCGTCCGGATGGCTCCACCGAATACCTGCGTACCCGATCGGTGTCCGGCTTGATCCCCCTGCTGGCTGTCGCCAGTTTTGATGTGGAAACGGTGAAGCGTTTGCCGGCGCTGGATGTGACCCAGAGCATGGCCTGGTTCCTGCACGAGCGCACCAAGCCTTCTTGGTTGGTGGAGAATCTGGGAACCTGGAGGAATGATCGCTTGCTGTTTGCGCTGGTTCCGGAAGATCGCCTCAAGCGCATCTGTGAGCGCTTGTTTGATGAAGACGAATTTCTCTCGCCTTATGGAATCAGGGCTCTGTCCAAGGTGTATGAGAAGGATCCCTATAGCTTTACTGAGGGAGGTGATAGCCAAACGCTTGCTTACAGCCCGGCCGATAGTCCTGTGGCCATGTTCGGTGGCAACTCCAACTGGCGCGGCCCTGTTTGGATGCCGATCAATTTTCTGTTGATCGAATCGCTGCAGAAGTTTGGCCATTACTATGGCGATAGCTTCCAGGTGGAGTTCCCGACGCGTTCCGGTAACTGGATCACGCTCTGGGAAGCCTCCCTGCAGTTGGAGCACAGGCTCGTGAACCTGTTCCGCCGTGGCCCTGATGGACGCAGACCCTTCAATGGGGAGGTGGAGTTGTTCCAGAACGATCCCCACTGGCGCGATCTGATTCTGTTCAATGAATATTTTCACGGTGATAACGGACGCGGCGTTGGTGCCAGTCACCAGACAGGCTGGAGTGCGATGGTCTGCAAGATGATCAATCAACTCAACCGCTATCCCATCACCTGACGCTGCCAGAAGCAGGCGTCATGCCTAGCTTGTGGTGGTGATGCTCCTGCTCCGGCCAAGTCCATGGTTGCTTCGTTGCCTTCCCTTGATCAGCTGCAGGTTCCGACCCGTCAGCACTTCGATGTGCTGATTATTGGCAGTGGCGCCGGTGGTGGGACCCTGGCCCACCAGTTGGCGCCGACGGGTCTGAATATCCTGGTGCTTGAGCGGGGGGACTGGTTGCCGCGGGAGCGCGAGAACTGGGATGCCGAGGCGGTGATGCAGAAGGGCCGCTACATCTCCAAGGACACCTGGTACGACAAGCATGGCAAGCCCTTCCAGCCGGGTAGCCATTACGTTGTTGGTGGGGCTACGAAAATGTACGGCGCCGCGCACTTTCGCCTGCGCCAGCGGGATTTTGAGGAGCTAGTGCACCACGGTGGTATCTCACCTGCCTGGCCCCTGCGGTATAGCGATTTTGAACCCTACTATCAGCGGGCCGAGGAGTTATTCCACGTGCATGGCCTGCGTGGTGAAGACCCCACCGATCCACCCAGCTCGGCACCCTATCCCCATCCGCCGGTATCCCACGAGCCGCGCATGCAGAAGCTGGTGGACGATCTGCGCGCCATTGGCCTGCATCCCAGCCATGCCCCCTGCGGCGTGATGCTCGATGAGCTCAACCCGGCCTACAGCCGCTGCATTCGCTGCAACCGTTGCGATGGATTCCCCTGTCTGGTGCATGCGAAAGGGGATGCGGAGGTGTGCTCCATGCGTCCCGCCCTGGCCTCCAGCAATGTTGCATTGCTCACCCGTGCCCAGGTGAAGCGGCTGATCACTGATCCTTCGGGACACACGGTGACAGCGGTGGAGCTTGAGCGTGACGGGGAGCCGCTGCGCTATTCCGCTGACATCGTGGTGGTGAGTTGCGGTGCCGCTAACAGTGCGCGCTTGCTGTTGCTGTCGGCCAACGACAAGCACCCCCGTGGCCTGGCCAACAGTTCGGATCAGGTGGGCCGCAATTACATGTTCCATAACAGCAAGGCCATGGTGGCGCTTTCCCACGAGCCCAATACCACCGTATTCCAGAAAACGGTTTGCATCAACGACTGGTATTTCGGTTCGGATGACTTCGACTATCCGATGGGGAACATCCAGATGACGGGCAAAACGGATGGTTCGATCATGAAGGGCTATGCGTCCGAGGAAACCTTTTTCATGCCCAACTGGAGCATGGACAAGATTGCTGAGCACGCCCTCGATTTCTGGCTTTCAAGCGAGGATCTGCCCGATCCCGATAATCGCGTCACGATCGACGCTGGCGGCCATATTCACCTCAGCTACACGCCCAACAATCAAACGGCGGCCACAAAGCTCAGCAACAAGTTAACGTCGATTCTGGATCGTCTTTACCTCAAGAACCATCTGGTGGAGCGCCAGATCTACTTCAAGAGCAGCATGGGCATCGCTGCCGTGGGTCACCAGGCGGGTACATGCCGCTTTGGCACCGACCCAGCCAGCTCCGTGCTGGATGTGCACTGCAAGGCCCATGACCTCGACAATCTCTATGTGGTGGATACCAGCTTTTTCCCCAGTATCGGTGCCGTGAATCCCTCCCTCACGGCCATTGCCAATGCGATTCGCGTTGGCGAGCATCTGGCGGAGCGCCTGGGCCGCTGAACCGGCTGGCCGTTCCGTTCCTCAGGCCAGCACCAATCGCAACAGATCGCCCATCACCAGCTGATCGATCGACCACAGGCCGCCGCCGCAGAAGATGGTGACCAGGCACATCACCACGTACATGGCGGCCTTTTCCCAGCTGGGCGGGTCACCGACGCCCATGGGGCCGGCATAATCGCCGGGGGGAATCTGATAGGGATCCGGAGCGAAGCAGGGAAAGCCGGCCCTGATCTCCATCACCATCGCGTACGTCATGGAGACGAGAATGGCGAGTGCTGCCAGCGGTGTGAGCAGACCCGGGATCAAGGCAATCCCGGCGCCCCACATTGAGAACGCCGAGAGGAAACAGAGCCACTGCGGTGTCTGCATGGCCGTGGCCCACGTTTTCAGGTTGCGCAATTTCGGCCAGCCATGGCGGATGAACGCAATTCCGAGAAACAGTCTCAGGACCAGCAGTGCAGCTTCCCCCTGGGGAGACATGCCGGCTGGAACCAGCCACTCCACGACGGTGATCTGCATGGGGAAGGCGCTGTTGACGCTCAACCTAAGCCGGCTACCGGCTCCTCTTCATCCCTGTTGGCGAATCTGGTCACGAAGTTCGCCCTGCATGCAGCTGCCATGAGCCAGTTCGGCCTTCTCTGCCTAGCTTGATGTCGTTGACCGCGGCTTGACTTCGCCATGCGTTGCTCCCTGCATCGAAGCTTGCCTTCACTCCGTGGCGGAGCTCTGGCAGCGTTGATGCTCATCGGCACCCCATCAGCGGTGAGTTGGGCAGCCGTGCCAGCCAGTGGCTCCTGGCGTTTACGGGTGCTGGCCACCTACGATCAGCCCCTGGCCCATGAGGGGCCTGTGTACCTGCCTGACCGGCGGGAACTCTTCTTCACCTCCAATCGTCTGAAGCGGCCCGATGGCAGCCAGTACGTGGTGGTATCAACGTTTAACGTTGTTTCGGGAAAGACCACAGATCTCGGTCTCACGCAGGCCATCCCCATGGCCAACGGTGCCTTCCGCCTGCGTAATGGCAGCATTGTGGTCACCATGCAGGGTGATCGCACCCGGCCAGCTGGCTTGGCTGCCTACAACCCCGTGACCCGTCAGGTGCAGATTCTCACCAAAGGGTTTTCCAACTATCAGTTCAACAGTCCCAACGACGTTGTTCAGGCCAACGATCTTTCGATCTGGTTTACGGATCCCCAGTATGGTTATGAACAAGGCTTCAGGCCCAAGCCCACGCTAGGCAACTGGGTGTGGCGTCTGGATGCCTCCGGCCGCGTGCAGCGGCTGATGATGGATGGTTTCGCCAAGCCCAACGGCATCGCCTTCAGTCGCGATCAGCGCTACGTGTATGTCACCGATTCGGGCTACATCGCTGGCAACGGTGAGCGCAACAGCGTTCTACCCCGCACCATCTACCGCTACCGTGTGCTCAACACGCCTGACGGTCCCCTCGCCACGGACCGCATCACCTTCTGTGTGGTGACCAAGGGAATCCCCGATGGTCTCAAGGTTGACGCTCAGGGTCGCATCTGGACCGGTACCGGTGCCGGCCTCGAGGTGTTCAGCAGCGATGGCACGCCGTTAGCGGTGATCCCGGTGGCGGGTGGTGTGAGCAATTTTGCCCTCACCGATGATGGTGGAGCCTACGTGATGGGTGAAACCAAACTCTATCGTCTGGACTCCTAAGATGCCGATTCAGTTTCAATTTCACCGTATCGCTCCTTTCCGTATCGCCCCTCTGGCCCTGGGAGCACTCACGGGACTCGCGATCTTCGGCATGGCTGCCACCCGCCATGTCATGGCCAGGCCTGCGGTGCCTGAGGCGATTGTTGTGGCAATATCACCAAGCTACACCTGGAACGGGGTAACGGTTTCGCGCACCGGCCGGTTGTTTGTGAGCATGCAGCGTGATACCCCAGCTTCCACCACGCCCTCTGTTGGTGAAATTCGGGCTGATGGCAGTATTGCACCCTTTCCGGGTGGTGCGTGGAACACTTATCAGTACGGTCAATCAGGACACGACCAGTTTGTTGGTATCAATTCCGTTGTTTCGGATGCCAACGACCAGCTATGGGTTGTGGATCCAGCTGGCATCGGCGGCAAGCCCATCAAGGGGATGGCCAAGCTGGTTCAGATTGATATCGCCAGCAAACGGGTTGTGCGCGTGTATCGGTTTGATACACGTGTTGTGCCCGAGGGCGGCTTTATCAATGATGTTCGCGTTGCCGATGGCTATGCCTACCTCCCTGATTCCAGCCTAGGAGCCTTGATTGTTGTCAACCTCAACACTGGTGCGGCGCGCAGAGTTCTGGCCAATGATCCACGTCTGCGTTCCGACCGCACGCTCAAGCTCACGGTGAATGGCGTCCCTTATCTGAACTCCCAGGGTGTGCTCCCGAACGGAAATATGAGCGTCAATCCCATTGAGCTTAGTCCTGACGGCCGTTATCTCTATTTTCAGCCCAGTGGCGGCCCAGTGTTGATGCGGTTGGCAACAAGCCTGCTCAAGAACTTTGCAACACCGGATGCTGCATTGTCTAAGGCCATTGAGTCCATGGGGCGTGGCCCGTTCAATGCTGGTATGACGATGACGGCCGATGGATCGATTTATTTCAGTGACATCGAACTTGGCGGCATCACCCGCCGCCATCCGGATGGACGTTTTGAGGTTGTTGCCCGTGGTCCAGCCTCCATCTTGGTCTGGCCCGATGCCTCACGCCTGGGCCCTGATGGCTATCTCTATTTCCCATCCTCTCAGATCAATCGATTCCCTGGCAACAGTGCCAGCGGACGCTCCGAACTCCAGTACCCCTTTCACCTCTTCAAGGTCAAGATCGTGAAGCCCTGATGCGGCCTGCCAGGTTGGCTCGGCAACTACCTCAGCTTGTCTGCCTTTTGGCCCCGGGCTTGCTGCTTGGCGGCCTGAAGGCTGCGGAGCAGCCTGGAATTGAGGTTGCAACCCCCGTGCCAGCAGCCGTCGCCAGTTCTGATCCACAACCTACCCCAAGCCTCACCGGTTTTGTTGTGCCGGTCCAGATGGTCAAGCTCACGCTCACACCGCCCGATTCTTCCAACCGGCTCGAACTCAACCATTTTCAACCTCTGCAACATTGGCCGCAGTCGGCCCTGTTCGTTGATAACACCCTGTATGCCAAGGCACGCCCGTCTGGTAACGCAGGGGCTGGCCTGCCAGCTGTGGAAACGTGGGGCGAGAGTTTTCGTTTGGGCTACCGACATCTTTCCGCAGGAGGGCGTGGCTTCCTTGGTTTGAATGGCGGTTACGACAGCAGTTGGCAGCAGGGCTATTTCTTCCAACAGCTTGGCCTTGGCCTGGAGGCTACCTACCCAAGCCTGGCTGCAGCAGCTACTTATACTCATGGCGTTGGCAGATCTTATTACCCCAGTCTTGGTAAGGCTCTGCTGTCGTCGTTCAATATCCAAGCCGCTTTCCCGATTGGAATTCCCCATCTCTCGATGGCTACGCGCTATTACTACGTTCACGACCAACTCGGCCAGTCGGCGCCGGGTGGTCAGCTGCAGTTGAGTTACGGCTTGAACCAGTCTTTGAGTATGACGCTCTCGGCCAGTTACGACAATCTCGACGGCCTAGGTAGTTCCCTTCAATTCAAATACCTCTTCCATCCCCCGCAGCCCAGCCAGGTTCCAGCTGCCGTTCCCTATAGCATCGCATCACCGTTCAGTCAGGCCATTGGCAATACAGGTAGCCGCATCATTCGTCTGTCTGGCACGCCTCCCGCCTACGGCGACTGAGAGCCTAGTCGCCCACGAGAACCAAGGCGTGCTGATCGGGATCGCGCACAAAAAATCCTCTCGCTCTGCTGAAGAAGCCTGGGGCCAAACTCACGATCTCTCCGCAGGTTTCTACGCAGTCTGCACGTGTCAAGGCATCATGCAGCGCCTCGAGATCGCTCACCTCCATCACAATTCGCCATTCGCAGAGGTCGGTCGCTCTGGGCTCTTGTCTCTGCCGACCACCCACGGGCTGCTGATAGTTGAGCAATTCAATCCCTAGGGCCTGTCCAGCTGGCCTGAGGGATGTGATCTTTACCTGCGTGCCGCTGAGGCCATCCAGGCCATCCTGCTCGTCTCCGTGATTCAGGCTTGTTCCCGTAACGTTGAGCCCTAGCAGATCTCGATAGAAGTGAAGGCTCACGTCCGTATCGGCGATGCCAATCGCCGAGTGGTCAATGCCCATGGGTTGTGCTGACCTTGCGCGTTGTTGGTGCCAGCGTGGATCTCCTTTGTCAGCTGGAAATTCCAGCAACTCCAGTGGATGACCAAGCGGATCCCTGAACTTCACCGCCTGAATACCAGCTGCACCTGGATTCCACTCTGGCAGAGTCTGAGGAGCGCTTGAAATGGCTTGGCTGCAAGCCCTCAATTCATCTGAATAGCAAGCCTTCAGGTCGTTGGTCACCATGCAGATATGCTGGAACCATCGATCATTGCTGCGGGAGTCCGCCGGGATCGATGCAGAGGCTGCCGGCCATTGCCAGAGCTGCAATTGCTCGTTGCCCAGCTTGAGTACAGTGCGCTCCAGGCTTGTGAGTTCTTGGCTGCCAAACAGCCCGGCAATCCACTGGCCCTCCAGTCTTTCACTCCCTTCTTGTTCAAAGCCCAACTGTTGGCAATACCAGTTTGCCTGGGCCTCGAGATCACAACAGGTCTGGCTGATCGCCAGAATCTTTTTGCAGCTCATGCTGCCTCCGTGCGTCCAGTGATGCTCATCACTCCCCCAAAGCAGATCAACAGCGTCCCCAGGATTGTGCCGAGGTCAATGCTCTCTTTGAACAGCGTCCAGCCAAAGATTGCTGCAAACACCACGGAGCTGTATTGAAAGGCGCCGATCTCATGTGGCTTGGCGTAGACATAGGCTTTGATCAGGAGGAACTGGAACAGAACCAGGCAGCCACCTGTCGCCACCATGATCAGAGCCTGTGCATGGGTGATGGACTGAAACTTGCCGATCGCCACCAGCGTTGAGCAGATCGTGCCGATCAGCAGGAAGTAGAACATCTGTGTGATCGGTGAATCCGTTTCGTCGAGGTGTTTCACGGCGAGGAACTCAATCGCGGTTACGAAGCCCGCTGCGAGTGCCACCAGGTTGCCGGGATTGGTGAAGAGGCTCGCATCGGGTTTCACCACAATCACCATGCCTGCAAAGCCTAGTGCGATCGCCAGCCACAGCTTCTTGGCCACTTTCTGGCCAAGAAAGGCCAGGGCTAGAATCGGTATGAAGATTGGTGTTGTGTTGAGCAGTACATTTGCGTTCACCAGGCTGGTGAGCTGAGCTGCGGCGATGAACAGCAGGAAACCCGCAATGCCCGTACCCCCGCGCAGCAGGTGAAACCTGGCGGCTTTAGTGGGCAAATCACGAAAACCTCGTGCCGCCACAATCGGCAGCATGATGATCAAGGCGCTCAGGAATGTCACCCAGGTGAACATTTCAACACTGAGTTGTGCCTCGAGGTATTTGCCGAACACGCTCTGCGTTGTGTTCGCCAGGAAGGCTAGGATAATGTAAGTCGCGCCTATCGCCAAAGGCCCGGAGATCTTTTTCGCCATGGATCTCTGATGATCTTCCGTACGCTAGGCAGCCGTTGCCTGTTGCGCCCGCATCATTTCGGCTTGTGACGTGGCTTGCGCGCTCTAGGGGGCATTTGCTGTGCTTTGCCGACAGGCTGTCGACATTTGTTCACTTTCGCTGTGCAGTGGAGCCAGGCCTGACTACGCTCCACGCATCACCTCAGGCCCGACACGACCATGACCGTAGCCAATCCCTATGCCACCGAAACCCTTGCCAACTTTCTGAAGGGAAAAGTGGTGATCGTGACCGGTGGCAACAGCGGCATCGGCAAGGCGATCGTTGAAATCATCGGACGGCTCGGAGCCCGCGTGGTGATCGACTACCGCTCCCACCCGGAGGCCACCGAGGCCATCGAGCAGGAAATCGGTGATCTGGGTGGCACCTGCATCGGCGTGCAAGCCGATGTGGGCAAGCTCGATGATCTGCAGCGCCTGATCAACGAAGCCGTGAACCGCTACGGGCGGCTCGACGTGATGGTGAACAACGCCGGTATCGAGACCCGCACCTCCATCCTCGACACCACTCCCGACGACTTCGACAAGGTGTTGAACGTGAACCTGCGCGGGGTGTTCTTCGCCACCCAGTACGCCGCCAAGCAGATGATCGCCCAGGGCGGTGGTGGGCGGATTATCAACATCTCCTCGGTGCATGAGGACTGGCCCATGCCCAACAACACCCCCTACTGCGTGGCCAAGGGCGGCGTGCGCATGCTCACCCGCACGGCGGGCGTTGAGCTGGCGCCCCACGGGGTTTCGATCGTGAACGTGGGCCCCGGTGCTGTGGCAACGCCCATCAACGATTCCACCATGAACAACCCCGAGCTCCTGGCCAAGCTCAATGCCGCCATTCCGATGGGGCGCATGGCCCAGCCCGAGGAGATCGCCAAGGTGGTGGCGTTCCTCGCCAGTGATGCCGCCAGCTACATCACGGCCACCACCATCTTCGCCGATGGCGGCATCATGCAGAGCAGCCCTGGCCTCTGATCAGTAACTCCTGCCAGCACCTCTTGCCAGCAGCTCCTTGAAGATCACCCGCGAGCAGCTCCAGCGGCTGCGCCACCGTCACTTCGGCTACCGCGTCACCCTCTGCGCTGAGGTGCTGGTGTTGTTGCTGTTGCCCCTGGCGCAGCTGCACCCCTGGTTGCTCTCGCTGCTGCTGATCGGCCTGGCGCTGGTGCTGGTGTTCTTTGTGAGTCGTTATTCCTCCCTGAGGGCCACGCGCCCCTTGATCTACGGGTTGGGGGGATTGGCCGTGGTGCTGGAGCTGATCTGGCACCTGGCCCTGCGGTTTGATCCTCCCCTGGGCCATCTGCTCACGGTGCCCCATGTGGTGGTGTGGGTGTTGTTCCTGTTCATCGCCGTGGTCCGAAAGGTGAAGACCCTCGTGCGGGAGCCCTTCGTAACCGTGTCGGTGGTGCTGGGGGCCGCCTCCGGTTATCTGCTGGTGGGCATCGCCGGCGGGGTGTTGCTCACGGCCCTGTGGGTGCTGCATCCTCTTGCTTTCGCCGCGTCGGCTCTGCCCGCTATGCCGCCCACCGGTGGCAGCGGCTTGCCGGTGGCGCCGGCCCTGATGGCCGCCTCGTTCGGGCTGCTCACCACCGTGGGCACGGCTGTGTTTCGATCGAGCGATGTGGGCGGCCAGGTGGTAGTCTCCGTGATCACCATCTCCGGCCAGCTGTACGTGGCGATCCTGATCGCCCTGATCCTCGGCCGCTTCCACCAACGCGCACTCTGACCCTCGCGGCTCCATGCCGGCATCATGAGGTCCAACTCGGGATCCGTTTCCCACGTGCCACGCCCCCAAGCCCTGGTTCAACAGCTGTTGCAGTACACGACGCTGGGGCTGTTGGTGGGCCTGGCCTGTTGGCCCTTCAACCTGCTGGATCGCTGGCAGGACGACCTCCTGCATCGGCTTCCCGCCTACACCGGCGAGGGCTGGACGAGCCTGAGCCTTGGCCTGGCCCTCTCGCCCCTGCTGGTGGCTCCCCTGTTGCTGGTGCTCCAGAGCAGCTGCTGGGCCCGGGGGGCGGGTTCGGGCATTCCCCAGACCATGGCCAGCGTGGAGGAACCTGATCAGGCCGATCGCCTGCTGGGTCCCATTCCCACGTTGCAGCGCCTGGGGCTGTGGGGCCTGGCGACCCTGGCCCTGATGCCCCTGGGCCGGGAAGGTCCTGTGGTGCAGGTGGGTGCGGCCGTGGCCCGTGGGCTGCGCAAGCGGTTCCCCCGCTGGTTCTCGAGCCTCAGCGATGCGGACCTGCTCTGTGTGGCCGCCGGGGCTGGTCTGGCAGGTGGTTTCAACACACCACTGATGGGTGCGGTGTTCGTCGCCGAGGAATTCACCCAGTCGTTCAGCGCTGTCCTGGTGTGGCCATCCCTGGTGGTGTGTGGGGTGGCGGCGGCCTTCAGCAACGTCACCGGCCAGCCACTGTTTGCCCTGGGGCTGATCGGTGCCGAGCCCATGGAGCTTGTGCAGGTGTTCTGGGCTGTGCCCATCGGCCTGCTCGGAGGTTTGTTGGGTGCCCTTTTCGGCCGCCTGCTGCTGGCCACCACCACCGGCCTGAAGCCCTGGCTGCGGCGTTACCCCCTGGGCATCGGGGTGGCCGTTGGTGCCGTGCTCAGTGTGTTCGCGCTGGTGAGCGGCGGCGCCAGCGGCGGAGACGGTGAGGCGCTGATGGCCCATCTGATTGACGGGGCCTCCCTTGGCGGGCCGTTCGGCGATCTGATCACGCTGCTGCTCCGGGTGCTGGGGCCTGTGCTGGCCCTCGGTGCTGGGATTCCCGGTGGGTTGATCGATCCCTCGTTCGCGTTTGGCGCGGTGATGGGCCGCGGGCTCACCGACATGGCCGGCGGCACCGGGGCCCTCGGGCTGGCCCTCGGCATGGCCGCCGGCCTCGCCGGCGCCACCCAGCTGCCCGTGATCACGGTGATCTTCGCCCTGAGGCTGGCCGGAGATCAGCAGCTGTTGCCGGGGATCCTGATCGCGGCCGCGCTCGGGGCCTTCGTGAGCCGTCTTCTGCTGCCGAAGCCGATCTATCACGCCCTCAAGGAGGCCACATAATCACCGCTCCGTGATCACCAGGGCGGATCGCTCGCGGGTGGCGATCGCCCACAGCCATTTGGTGAGCAGGGTGATTCGATTCTCGCTATCGGGGATGAACGCGAGGTGCGCTAGCCCCCACACCAGCCAGCCGAAGGCACCGGACAACCGCCACCCGCGCAGATCAGCCACCGCGAACAGCGGGCCCACCACCGCCATGCTGCCGAAATCGGTGAAGCGGAACGGTCGGTGTTCCCGCTGCTGGAGCTTGGCGAGGATGTCGGTGGCCACCCAGCCACCCATCTGAACCGCGGGTCCCGCCATGCCAGGCAGGGGTTTGCCGTTGCTGGTGTGGCTGTAGCTGCACAGATCTCCCACCACGCGGATGTCGGGGTGGCCGGCGATGGAGAAGTCGGGTTCCACCACCACCCTTCCACCGCGGTCGAGGCTGCAGCCGGTGCGCTCCGCCAGCAGTTTGCCCAGGGGGGAGGGGGCGACTCCCGCGGTCCAGCAGATGGTTCCCGCCTTGAGGCTGGTGTCACCTGCGGCGGTGGTGACCACCACCGTTTCCGGTTCGATGGTCTTCACCCGCCCTCCCAGCAGCAACTCCACGCCGCAGCGCTGGAGGTGATCGCCCGCCGCCTTCGAGAGCTGGGGAGCCATCGCGCGCAACACGCGATCGCCTGGATCCACAAGGGTGACCTTGCATTGGTCGGGATCGAGCTGTTTGAAGTCGCGCTCGAGGGTGTGGCGCATCAGGTCGTTCAGGGATCCCGCCAGCTCACAGCCGGTGGGGCCGCCGCCAATCACCACCACCGATTGCAGCAACTGCCTGCGGTCGGGGTCGGGCGTCTGTTCGGCTTCCTCAAGGGCGCCGACCACGCGCCGGCGGATCTCGTAGGCATCCTCCAGGGTTTTCATCGGCGGAGCCAGCGGTTGCCACTCGTCGTGACCGAAGTAACTGCTGCCCGCGCCAGCCGCCAGGATCAGATGGTCGTAGGGGTAGCGGCGATCGTTGAACACCACTTCCCGCTTGTCGGGATCGATGTCCACCACCTCCCCCAGCAGCACCTGCAGATTGGGGGCCTGCCCCACCATCTGGCGCAGGGGCGAGGCCACATCGGTCTGCGCCACCAGGCCCGAGGCCACCTGATACAGCAGGGGCTGAAACAGATTGAAGTTGCGCTTGTCGATCAGGGTGACGCGCACGGTTTTGCCCATCAGGGCATGGGCGGCCTTGAGGCCCGCGAAGCCACCACCCACGATCACCACATGGGGGGCATCCCGGAGTAGCTCAGACGGAGGGGTGAGCTCGAGAAAAAAACGCTCGGGAGCCATCCAACGCCTCAGATTGGTTCAACGCTATCGGGATTTCGCGGCGTGTCTGCCGCGGGTCTGCCGTTGGCCACCGGCAGGGAGATCAGAGGCCGAGGCGCACCTTCACCGGCCCTTGCTGGTTCACATCCACCTGCACGGGCTGCTTGTCGCTGACCTCCACTTGCACGGGGGTCTGGTTGGTGACCTCCACCTGCATCGGCGCTCGCTCGCTCACCTTCAGCTCGAGGGGGCGGCCATGCTCCACGGCCACGGGCAGGGGTGCGGCGGCCCGCATCACCACCTGCACCGGGGTGTTGCTGTCCAGCCGGTGGTCGATGCGGCCCCTGACGGTGAGGGGATCGCGGAAGCTGTGGCGCACCTGCACCTGCACCTGCACCTGGATGGGGTGGCGGCTGGTGTGAACCACAGCAAAGGTGGCCATGGCGCCCAGGCTCACGGCGGCAATGGGCCAGCTCAGCTGGTGCCAGGTTGGTTCCATCCGGCCATTGAAGCGCTAACCGCAGGCCGGCGCACCCTGGCTGGGCCTCAGCGCTCGCCCAGCAGCTCCTCCCAGGTGGGATGGGAACTGGGAGCGGGCTTGGCCTGGGCGTTGCGAAGGCCGCCGCTGGTGCCGTCGTGGCTGGATCGCTGATGGATGCGGACGGTTTGTTGCCGCCGGCCAGCCTGTAGGGGATGGCTCGGGCGTGGCTGGGGTGTGATGGGTTGCATGGGATTGGGATTCGGGTTGGGATATCGATCGCGCACCGCAGCGGCGGTTCTTTCCCTCGGGGCGTCGCACACCCCGCCGCTGCTGATCAGTTGCCCTATGGGGCGAAGAAGGTTCCTGATGGGTTCTGGTGCTGACACCGGCAGAGGCACTTGGATGCCACTGCGCCTGCCGGTTGGATTCACCATAGCCCGTGCAGGTTGCCCACACGCACCATGACCGCCCAACCGATCGTGATCCTGGGAGGCTTCCTGATCACCAGCGAGGCCTACGAGCCCATGCGCCGTTGGCTTGAGGCGCGCCTGCTGCAGCCGGTGCTGGTGGTGCCGGCCACCCGGCTCGACTGGCTGGCCACCGTGCAGGCCTGGGGCTGGGCGCGGCTGCTGGATCGCACGGCTGAGCTGGTGCGGCGTCAGGTGGCCCGGTCGCCCACCGGCAAGGTCACCCTGATCGGCCACAGCTCCGGGGGGGTGATGCTGCGGCTGTTCCTGGCGGAGCAACCCTTTGAAGGCCGCGTCTATGGCGGCAAGGCCCTGGCGGATCGGCTGGTGATGCTGGGTAGTCCCCACACCGCCCTGAAGGCCACAGCCCTGCGCCAGCGCGTGGATCGGCTCTATCCCGGGGCCTGGTTCGCCGACCAGGTGGCGTATGTCTCCGTGGCCGGCGACCTGGATCTCGCCGATGGCTCCGCCACGGCGCGGCGCCTGGCGCCCGGTTCCTACCGGGCCATCAGTGGCAGCGCCCAGGTGCGCGGCGACGGGCTGGTGCCGGTGGATTCGGCCAGCCTGGCGGGATCGAGGACGCTCGTGCTGCCGGGGGTGGCCCACGGCGGCGCCTTCGGCCCCCGCTGGTACGGCACCCCCGAGGTGGTGGCGCAGTGGTGGTGCGAATGAGCGTCGGGCCCGCAGCATCGAGCGTCGGCCTGCCGGCCAATCCGGCTGGGCTCCATAAGCTCCGGACAGACCCCCAGCCCGCCGCCGCCATGCAGCGCCAGCATCTGCGCACCCTGCAGGCTCTCTATGCCCACCCGCTCCAACACGGGGTGCGGGGCTCCCAGGTGGAGGCCCTGTTGCTGAGCCTCGGGGCTGAGCTCACGCCGCTCAGTGGCAAGCGCCTGCAGATCCGCCTGCCCGGCGGTGAGGAAACCTGGATCGAGGCCGCCTGCGGCATCCGCCATCCCGATCTGGATGCGGAGGCCATGCTGCGGCTGCGCCGCTTCCTGCGCCAGGCCGGCATCACACCCGAGCATCCCCAGGCTGAGGAGCCCGGCCCCCGCGGCGATCAGGCGCGCCGCCTGGTGCTCCACCTGAGCCGCCGCTGCACCGACGTGTATCTGCTGGACGGGGAGGCGGTGGAGCACAGTCAGCTCAAACCCCACGGCCTCTGGGGCGGGGATCAGAACCTCAGCCACCGCCATGAGCGGGATCTCCCGGGCCAGCGCGCACCGTTGGATCACGACTACCTGAACCGGATCACCTCAGCCATCGCCGCTGCCGATGCGGTGCTGCTGGTGGGCCATGGCACCGGCGAGAGCGATCTGCGCCAGCTGCTGGTGCATCACCTGAAGCAACAGCATCCCGAGCTGCTGGAGCGGCTGGTGGGGGTGGTGGAAGTGGATGACAGCGCCATCGGCGAGGGCGCTCTGCTGGCGCTGGCCCGGGAGCATTTCGGCAATCAGCCCCATCGCCGTGTCCTGGTGATTCCCGGCCAGGAGGTGAGGGAACCGGGCGCCAGCGGCAGCCACTAGAGCCCAGGAGCGCGCCAAGCTGGCGCAACGATCAACCACCCCTATCGAGGCCTTGAAACGTCGCGCCCTGCTTCGACTGTTGCCGGCAGGTCTGGCGACGGCCGTTGCTTCAGCCCTGGCCCAGCCCCCACCGCTGCCCGGAGTGTCCGGTTCGCGGGGGGGCGTCACGCGCTTTCTGGCGGTGGCCGACACCGGCAGCGGCGACGCTAACCAGCGGGCCGTCGGCCGCCAGATGGCCGAGGTGCATCGCCGCAGGCCGGTGGACCTGGTGGTGCTGGGGGGCGACAACATCTACCCCTCGGGCGACATGGCCTTGATTGAGGCCACCTTCCGCAAGCCCTATGCCGCCTTGCTGGCGGCCGGAGTGCCCTTCCATGCCGTGCTGGGCAACCACGATCTCCGCACCGCCAACGGCGATCCCCAGGTGGCCTACAAGCCCTTCGGCATGAAGGGGCGCTTCTACGCGCTGCGTCGCGGGTTGGTGGAGTTCTTCCTGCTCGACACCAACGGCAATGCGGAGTGGCAGCGCCAGCTGAGCTGGCTGCGCACCAGCCTGGCGGCCAGCACCGCGCCCTGGAAGGTGGTGGTGGGGCACCACCCGATCTATTCCTCAGGCCTCTACGGCAACGATCCCGGCCTGCGGGCCAGGCTCAGCGCGTTGATGGTGAAACACGGCGTGCAGCTCTACATCAACGGCCATGAACACCACTACGAGCGCAGCAAGCCCATCGATGGCATCACCTATCTGGTGGTGGGCGGCGGCGGTGCCAGCCTGAGGCCGGTGATCGCCACGGCCCAGAGCGCCAGGGCCGCCAGCGTGTTCAGTTTCGCGGAGATCGAGGCGGACCCCCGGCAGCTGCGGGTGGTGGCGTGGGACAAGGCCGGCAACGAAATCGACCGGGCCGTGATCGCCCAGCGTTGATGCCGCCCCCTTCTTAGCGCCGCTCCAGCTGCTCCAGGCTGGGAATCAGGGCCATGGCGGCCAGCAGCCCCAGCGCCAGGATCAGCAGGGCCGGCACCAGGGCCGCCCCCACCCGCTCATCGCTGGCGTACTGGAACACCCGCACGGCCAGGGTGTCGAAATCGAAGGGCCGCAGGGCAAAGGTGAGCGGCAGCTCCTTCACGGTGTCCACGAACACCAGCAGCACGCCCACCAGCAGCGGGCCGCGCAGCAGCGGCAGATGCACCCGCCGCAACACGCCCGCCCAGCTCTGGCCCAGGGAGGTGGCGGCCTCATCCACGCTGGGGGGGATGCGCTCCAGGGCGGCATCGAGGCCCCCTTTCGACACCGCCAGGAAGCGATCGCTGTAGCCCCACACCAGCAGCAGCAGCGGTGCCAGGGCCAGGGGGCCTCCGATCAGCATCAGCGCCAGGGCCAGCACCGTGCCGGGGATGGCGTAGCCCAGCCCCGCCAGGAAGGTGAGCCGGCGCAGCAGGGCGTTGGGGATCCAGCGCTTGGCGATCGCCAGCAGCAGCCCTGCCGCCACGGTGAAGGCCGCTGCCAGCAGCGCCAGGGCAAAGCTGCGCAGGCTGAGCAACGCCAGCTCCAGGCTCGAGTCTCCCTGCAGCTGATCCCAGCTGACAGCGGCCCAGAGCAGCGGCAACCCGAGGCTGATCAGGGGCGGCAGCAGGCAGAGCGCCTGGCTGAGCCAGCGGCGGGGCCCCTGCAGGGGCCAGCGCTGATCGGCATCGCCGTCGTTGCCGAGGTTCCAGCAGCGGCTGCGGTGGCGCAGGTTGCGCTCAGCCGCCACCAGCAGCCCCACGATCACCAGGGCCAGCAGCGCCAGGGCCACGGACCCCTGGGGGTCGGCCTCCTGTTGCCAGCGCTGCAGGATGCCGGAGGAGAGGGTGGGCACCCCCAGCAGTTCCACCGCCCCCAGCTCATTCACCACCTCCATGCCCCCCAGGGCGATGCCGGCACCGATGGCGGGCATCGCCATCGGCAGGGCCACGCGGCGAAAGCTGCCCCACGGACCCACCCCCAGGCTGCGGCAGGCCTCCAGCTGGCGGCGGCCACTCACCGAGAAGCTCTCGGTGGAGAGCAGGAACACATAGCTGTAGGTGCTGAGCACCAGCACCAGCACCGTGGGGGTGAAGCCATGGATGCGCAGGCTGATGCGGCTGCCCAGGTCGATCAGGGTGGCGGCCAGCAGGTAGCTGGGGGTGGCCAGGGGCAGCAACTGGGCCATCCGCAACCAGCGGCGACCGGGGATCTGGCAGCGGGCCGTGATCCAGCCGTTGGCCGTGCCCAGCAGGGCGGCGAGGCTGCCCACCACCAGCACCAGGGCCACGGTGTTCAGCAGTTGCCTGGGTCCCTCGCTGCCCAGCTGCAGGCCCGACACACCACTGGGGCCCGCCATGGCGAAGGCCACCAGGCACACCACGGGGCCGAGGGCCAGGGCACAGAGCGCGAGCACGCCCAGGCCCAGCAGCGTTCGCTGGGGGGGCACGGCAATGTCCGTCGCGGCGGGGGGGACCATGGGCGAAAAGCCTACGGGCCCAAGGGAATGGACACTTTCACGTAACCAATGTCACAACCCCGGGTGGCCAGCGCTGGGGCCCCCGATACGCCCCCCGGGTTGAGCGCCATAGTGCGAGCTGGAATCATTTGCAAGTCGTCGTGTTCACCCAGTTGCAGCGAGCCCTGACCCCCGAACGCCTGGGCTGCGCTGCCCTGATCGGCATCACCTGCGTGGCCGCCGCGGGGGCGAGCCGTGCCCAGAGCAACGAGATCGGCGTGTACTCCGGGCGGCACTACAACACCGACAAACAGCTCTACCAGCAGTTCACCGCCAGGACCGGCATCAAGGTGAAACTGCTGGAAGCCAAGGACGACGCCCTGATTGAGCGGGTGCGCAACGAGGGCCAGAACAGCCCCGCCGATGTGCTGGTGCTGGTGGATGCGGCCCGGCTCGACAAGGCCGCCGACCTGGGGCTGTTCCGCGCCACCCCCTCGGCCGCCCTGATGCGGGACGTGCCCCTCAACCTGCGGGATTCCAAGGGCCGCTGGTTCGGCCTCACCCGTCGGGTGCGGGTGGCGATCGTGAACCCCAAGCTGGTGAATCCCGCCAGCATCCGCCGTTACGCCGATCTGGCCAAGCCGGATCTCAAGGGCAAGCTCTGCCTGCGGGATCGCAAGAGCGTGTACAACCAGTCGCTGGTGGCCGATCAGATGATCCTGCGGGGGGATGCGGCCGCCGGCCAGTGGATCAAGGCCATGGCGGCCAATGTGAGCCAGCCCTACTTCACCTCGGATACGCCCCTGATCCGAGCCGTTGCCAACGGCCAGTGCGGCGTTGGGCTGGTGAACACCTACTACGTGGCGCGCATGCTCTCCGGGGAGAGCGGTGCGGCGGATCGGGCCCTGGCCTCCCGGCTGAAGGTGATCTTCCCGGATCCGGCCCACGTGAACCTGAGTGGCGCGGGGGTGCTGAAGACGGCCAACAACCCCTCAGCCGCCCTGAAATTGATCGAGTTCCTGGCCTCCCCCACCGGTGGCAGGGGCTATGCCGAGGCCAACCATGAATATCCGCTCAAGGGCTACGGCAACAATCCGATCCTCAAGCGCCTGGGCCCCTTCAAGGCCGATGGCGTGTCCGCTGAGCAGATGGGCGCCAAGAACAAGGCGGCCGTGCGCCTGATGGAGCTCAACGGCTGGTATTGAGAATCGCTTGCAAAAGGGCGCCTGGCTTGTTTAGGTTGCGACGCATTCGCAATAGGCCTCGCGCCGCTTCCGCCGATGAGCTCCCGTTTCCCGTTGGTCGCTGCCCCGAGTGCCGTCCGCATGCCGGCCGGGCAGGCGGTGCTGCTGGATCCGGGGCTGCGGCCGGAGGGCAGTTGCATCGAGGTGTTGGAGGGCATGGCGCGGGTGTACTGCCCCTGCGAGGAAACGGAGGGCATGACGCTGGCCTTCCTGCAGCCGGGAGATCAGCTGCGCACCGATCGCCTCTGCAGTGAGGGCATCTGTGTGGAGGCGCTCACGCCGCTCTGCTTCAGCAGCGATGCCGAGCCGCGCGATCCAGGTGGATTCGACCCCGTGAATGAGTGGACGCTGCAACTGCTGCGCATCCGCCATCTGGGCACCGCGGAACAGCGCCTGCATGCCTTGCTGGCCCTCCTGGTGCGGCGGATGGGGCGCCGCTGCGGAGCCTGGTGCGATCTGCCCTTTCGCCTCACCCATGAGCGAATCGGGGAGCTGATCGGTGCCACCAGGGTCACCACCACCCGCATGATCTCCAGGATCCGCCAGGCACGATTGCTGGAGGCTCCCGCCGGTGAATCGATCCTGCGTCTGGCGCCGGAGCTGGTGGATTCGGCGCCGCTGGCGGCGGCCTGAGCCGCCGCTCCAAAAGCCGCCCTTATGGTGGAACCATGGCCAGCAATCCTCCTGTATTCGCCACGGAGCAAGAGCGGGCTGAGTGGCGCGAGGCGCTCCTGGCCCATGCCAGGAACCGGCGCGCCGATCTGCGCTACCCCGTGGAAATGCCGATGACGGGCTGGCTGGATCTCGAAGGCGATGCTGCCGCATCGCGGCCTGTCCAGGTGGTGGATGTGAGCGCCGGTGGCCTCTGTGTGCTTCTCGACTCGGCCTTGTCCGTGGAGCCGGGGCTGCGTGGCGACTTTGTGTCGCCGAGCCATGCGGGCCCCTGCTCCCACAAGGTGGTGGTGACCCGCTGGCGACGCTGTGGCGAGGCGACCTGTCTGGTGGGGCTGTCGTTTTCCTGATCCGCCAGCCAGGCGATCGCCCGGTTGCGTCAACCGATGCTCGGTGGAGTCAAGGCCACGGGGCGTGCAGCCACGGCGGCCAGGTCGAGGGGAAAGTTGTGCGCGTTGCGCTCGTGCACAGCCTCAATTCCAAGATTGGCCCGGTTGAGGATGTCGGCCCAGGTGTGGATCACCCGGCCCTGGGGGTCGAGTACGGAATGGTTGAAGTTCAGGCCATTGAGGTTGAAGGAAAAGCTCACCACGGCCAGGGCTGAAAACCAGATGCCCAGCACCGGCCAGGCTGCGAGGATGAAGTGGATACTGCGGCTGTTGTTGAACGACGCGTATTGAAAGATCAACCGGCCGAAATAGGCCTGGGCGGCAACAATGTTGTAGGTTTCTTCCTCCTGGCCGAATTTGTAGCCCAGGTTGATGGATTCCATCTCGGTGGTTTCACGCACCAGGCAGCTGCTCACCAGCGATCCGTGCAGGGCTGCCAACAGGGCTCCTCCCAGGCTGCCTGCCACGGCGAGCATGTGGAATGGGTGCATCAGCACGTTGTGCTCGGCTTGTAGCACCAGCATGAAATTGAAGCTGCCGGAGATGCCCAGGGGCATGCCGTCGGAGAAGGCGCCCTGACCGAAGGGGTAGATCAGGAACACGGCGATCGCCGCCGCCACGGGGGCGCTGAAGGCCACGGCGATCCAGGGGCGCATGCCAAGGCGATAGCTCAGCTCCCATTCACGACCCATCCAGCAGGTGATGCCAATCAGGAAGTGGAAGATGATCAGCTGATAGGGCCCGCCGTTGTAGAGCCACTCATCCACACTGCTGGCTACCCAGATCGGATAGAAGTGCAGGCCGATGGCGTTGGAGCTGGGCACCACCGCCGCCGAAATGATGTTGTTGCCCTGCAGCAGAGCGCCGCTGACCGGCTCGCGAATGCCGTCCATGTCCACCGGAGGGGCGGCCAGAAAGTCGATCACGAACACACTGGTGGCTGTGAGGAGTGTGGGGATCATCAGCACTCCGAACCAGCCGATGTAAAGGCGGTTGTCGGTGCTGGTGATCCAGTCTTTGAAGGTTTGCCAGGGATTGCTCCCGGTCTGTCGCAGAGAAGCTGTCGTCATGGCCAATCAGGTCAGGGGACAGAATCCACAGGCGCGCCGTTGCTGTTGAACAACGTTGTCAGATGAACGTCGCGCTGTGGGGGGTGAATCGGTTTCTGTTCAGAGGGCGTTCTTGCCTGGCGATGCCGCTGGCGGGTGAACGTCCTGGGCCAGGTTGATGCGGAACCCGGGGCTTGTGGTGGCCAGCGTCTTATTGGCATGAGATCTGCACCGCGGCGCCTTGCGCAGCAGTTGAGCCCTTGCCTCTGCCGGGTGATGGGGGTGCCGATCGCTGCCCCGATCAGGTCGCCCATCCCCAGCCCGTTGCTGTTCACTTTTCCCTCAGGTTGCTGACAGCAACGGGCTGGGGATGGGGCGACGGTTCATCATCGGGGCAGCGAGCTGAACGCAGCGGCTTGAGCAGCCCGGATCTGATCGTGATCGGCAGTGGCCTGGGCGGCCTCTGCTGTGGTGCCCTTGCGGCGCGCCATGGCCTGGAGGTGCTGGTGCTGGAGGCCCACGACCGGCCCGGCGGCGCGGCCCATGGCTTTGAGCGCCGTGGCTTCCAGTTCGAATCGGGCCCCTCCCTCTGGAGTGGTCTGGGTCGCTGGCCCTCCAGCAACCCCCTGGCCCAGGTGCTGCGGGCCGTGGGTGAAACGGTGCCGGTGCTGAGCTACCGCGAGTGGGGCCTGCTGCTGCCGGAGGGGCAGCTGCGTCTGGGCGTGGGCGCTGAGCCGTTCCTGAACCTGCTGCTGCAGCTGCGGGGCCCAGCGGCCGTGGCGGAATGGACGGGGTTCATGGCCTGGCTGGCGCCCTATTGCAGGGCCACGGCCGCCTTGCCGCTGCTGGCCCTGCGCCCGGGATTGGGGATGGCCGGTGCCCTGGGCGCCCGGGGGGCGGCGGCCCTGCTGCGCCATGCGCCGCGGCTGGCGGCCCTGGGGGGCGCCTTCGGCCCCATGGCCCGCAGGCACCTCCAGGATCCGTTCCTGCTCCACTGGGTGGAGATGCTCTCGTTCCTGATCTCCGGCCTGCCGATGGATCAGACCAGTGCCGCCGCCATGGCCACCCTGTTTGGCGAGTGGTTCGAGCCCGAGGCCTCGCTCGACTATCCCCTGGGCGGCAGCGCGGCGGTGGCCGAAGCCCTGGTGCGCGGCCTGCGGCGCCATGGCGGTGAGCTGCGCTGCCGCAGCGCCGTGGGCGAGATCGTGGTGGAGGGTGGCCGCGCCACCGGCGTGCGTCTCGCCAGCGGTGAGCTGTTGCGCGCCCGCCAGGGCGTGGTGAGCAATGCCAGCCCATGGGACACCCTCAACCTGTTGCCCGAGCAGGCCCTGCCGCGCCGCTGGCGGCAACAGAGGCAGGACACCCCGGCCTGCGGCAGCTTTCTGCACTGGCACCTGGGCCTGCGGGGCGAGGGTCTGGAAGCGCTGCCGATGCACCACGTCTGGGTGGGCGACTGGCAGCGGGGGATCGGCGCCGAGCGCAACATGGCGGTGTTCTCGATGCCGTCGCTGCTGGATCCGGCCCTGGCACCCGCCGGCCACCAGGTGCTGCATGCCTACACCCCGGCCAACGAGCCCTGGGAGCTGTGGCGGGATCTGGAGCCCGGCAGCTCCGCCTACGAGGCCCTCAAGGCAGAGCGCTGCGGGCTGTTCCAGCAGGTGTTCCGCCAGGTGGTTCCCGACCTGGCGGAGCGGATCGTGATCGAACTGCAGGGCACACCCCAGACCCATCGCCGCTACCTGCGGGTGCACCAGGGGAGCTATGGCCCGGCCCTTGGCGCCGACCAGGCGCCATTCCCCGCGGGCACCACGCCGATCGAGGGGCTGGTGCTGTGCGGCGCTGGCAGCTTCCCCGGCATCGGCGTGCCGCCGGTGGCGGTGAGTGGGGCCATGGCCGCCCACAGCTTCGTGCCGGTGGCGCGCCACAAGGCCCTGCTGGATGAACTGGATCTGCGGGTGCTCAGCTGAAGCGGCTTCAGAGCCGGTGCAGGAGATCCGCGGCCAGGGCTTCAGCGCTGCGCAGGGCTCCCTCGATCCGCCCGAAGCCCGGCCCGGCGAGGTAGTCGCCGCAGAAGCCGATCCGGCTGCCGGCGCAGAGGCTGAGGGCCGCGGGCAGGCCCGGGGGTTGGGGAAAGGCGGCCCCCCAGCGCATCAGCTGGCGATCGGCACCGGCCGTCGACAGCCCCAGGGCCTCCTGCAGGGCCTGGTCGAGACCATCCAGCACCGCCTGCTCCGCCACCGGATCCGGCCGGGCCCCCAGCTGCTGGGCGGCCGATGAGCGGGAGCCGTAGATGCCGATGGCCCTGCGGGCAAAGGCGGCGCTGGATTCGGCCACCACCGCGCAGCGCCCATCCCCCAGCGGTTGGATCGACACGCGCCGCAGCCCCCAGCGATCCTGGGCCTCGGGGCTGAACTGCAGCAGCTGGAAGGGCTGACCCTGCCAGGCGGCCGCCACCTCCGCCGGCAGGGCCAGCAGCAGGTTGCTGCTGGCGTTGGAATCGAGCTGGGCCAGGGCGTCGCAGGCCTGCTGCAGCGCAGGGTCGTTCAGCTCGGCGGCCGCTGTCTGGAGGGGCACCTGGCTCCAGCCGAACACCGCCTGACAGCGGGGATGGGCCAGCAGGCTGCCGCTCAGCACCAGCCAGCGGCAGCAGAGCAGGGCCTCGCCGGTGGCTCCCAGCAGCCGCCAGCCCCCTGCCGGCAGCGGCTGCAGCTGCCGCACCAGGCTGTTGCACCACAGTTCAGGGGATCCGGCGAGCCGCAGCAGACCGTGGCCCAGCTGCTCCATGCCGCCCCTGCCGCGGTACAGGGAGCCGTCGCTGAAGCCATCGTGGATGGCTGCGCCGATCCTGCCCTCGCCATCGATGCAGCCCACGGCTCCGGGCCAGGACTCGATCCAGCCACCGGCCAGCAGGGGGTTGAGCAGGGCCGGAGGAGGGTGGCCGGAATCCCGGAGGTTGAACAGGGGCGCGCCGTGGTCGATGCGCAGCCCGGGGTCGTTGCGGGAGCGGCGGGTGGCGGCGCGGCCGCCGGGTCCCCGGCCGATCTCCAGCAGCCGCAGCGTGCCGCTCCAGCCGAGCCGGCGTAGCTGGGCCGCCAGGGCGCAGCCGCCCACCCCCGCACCCACGATGGCCAGATCCACCACCGGCGCCTCAGCCATGGCCGCGGCCGTGGGGTTTGCGGGCGATCACGGCAAAGAAGGGATCGCCCTTGGCACCGATCCAGCCCAGGGGACCCTCGGCCTGGGTGGCTTCACTGAGCAGCTGATCCAGCTCCCAGCCCTGGCAGAGCAGGATCTGGGCCACGCTGCTGAGGCGATCGCGGTCGCTGCCCTCCAGCCAGGCCAGGGGGGCCTTGGTGGGGAACATGCGGTTGGAGAAGGCCACGATCAGCTGGCCACCGGGCCGCAGCACGCGCAGCAACTCCACCGCCACCGCCTCCGGTTGCTGCAGGTATTGCCAGCCCGCCACGATGAGGGCGGCATCCACGCTGCTGCTGGGCAGCGGCAGGGTCTGATCCTCGTTCAGGTTCTGCAGCCAGTGGCGGTTCAGCCGCGGATTGGCCGCCAGCTCCTCGGCGTTCAGGCCATGGCCGATCACCTCCCGGAAGGAGATGTTCTCCGGCAGATGGCTCACCCAGCTGCTCATCAGATCCAGCACGGTGCTCTCCGGCGCCAGTCGCTCGCGGTAGAGGGCCGTCAGCCGCGTGCGAAAGGCCCCATCCAGGTGGTGCACGAAGCGGGGCCGGGCGTAGAAGAGCGCATCGTTCGATTCATCCTGTTTGCGGCGCTGGCCCTCCTGCAGGACCGGCACGGCGATCGGGGGCGGTGCCATCGGTGGGCCGTAACGCTTCACCATGCTGGGGTGAAGCCGGCTGGATCGCGTTGACGGACACCACCCCGGGGCCCACCGGCCCGCAGCTGCTGGAGCTGGAAACCGCGGCACGCCGCCGCGGCACGGGCCTTGATCCGCAGGCCCTGCTGGGCTGCTGGGAGCTGGATCAGGTGTGGCCCAGGGGCAGTGCCAGGCCCTCCGCCTTCAGCGGTGCGGTGTTGCGGAGTCTGCGGGCCCGGCTGGAGATCAGCGCGGCCACCCCGGATCTGCAGCTCCGCAATGCCGTGAGCCTCGGGGCCCTGGAGCTGCGCTTCAGTGGCCGGGGCCAGCTGTTGGGCCGCCGGCCCCTGCTGCAGTTCAGCTTTGATCGGCTGGAGCTCCGTCTGGCCGGCCGGGTGCTGTTGCAGCGTCGCCTGCCCGAACCGCCCCCGAAGCGATGGCCATTCTTCGCCCTGATCGCCCGCGATCCCAGGGGCTGGCTGGCCGCCCGCGGCCGGGGCGGCGGCCTGGCCCTGTGGCGCCTGGGCGTCGCCAACATGGAGCCAATCGCCACAACCGAGCGCCATGGCCTGTCCGAACTGCGGTAGTTGGTCCGTGCGGGCCGATCGCAGCCTGGCGGGCCGGATGGTGTGCGGCCGCTGCGGCTCGCCCCTGCAGGGGGTGAGGGCCCGGGGCGCGCGAACGTCCGGACGCCACCCAGCGACCCGCCAGCCCTGGTCCCGCCTGGGTTGGCTGCTGCTGGCGCTGGTGGGGCTGGCCGCCGCCCTGGCGGCCCTGGAGCCCCGATCGCGCCAGCCCTGGCCCGGTGGCTCGCCGCTGCCCCAACCGGCCCTGCCCCAGCGATGACACCGGCCATTGCCCTCAGCATCGGTGGCAGCGATTCCGGCGGCGGAGCCGGCATCCAGGCCGACCTGAAAACCTTCACGGCCCTCCAGGTGCATGGCTGCTCCGCCATCACCTGCGTCACGGCCCAGAACACCCGTGGCGTCAGCCGCGTGGATGCCCTGGCGCCGGAGGCGATCACCGCCCAGATCGATGCGGTGATCAGCGATCTGGCGGTGGCGGCCCTCAAGACCGGCATGCTGCTCAACCGCGAGCTGATCGAGGCCACGGCGGCGGCCCTGCGGCCGCTGGCGCTGCCGCGGTTGATCGACCCGGTGATGGTGTCGCGCGCCGGCGCCGTGCTGTTGGAGGCCGATGCCATCGATGGCTATCGCCAGCTGCTGCTGCCCCTGGCGGAGCTGATCACCCCCAACATTCACGAGGCCAGCCTGCTGAGCGGTGTCCCCATCGCCGATGCGGCAGGCATGGAGCAGGCCGCGGCGGTGCTGGTGGACCAGGGAGTGGCGGCCGTGCTGATCAAGGGCGGCGGTCTGAGCGGGATGCGGGGCAGCGACTACCTGCGCATCGGCGCAGGCGGCCAGTGGCTGCGCAGTCCGGAGGTGGCCACGCCCCATACCCACGGCAGCGGTTGCACCCTCGGGGCGGCGATCACCGCCTACCGCGCCCGTGGCCTCCCCTTGGTGGAGGCGGTGCGGGCCGCCAAGGTCTACGTGGATGGCGGTCTGCGCCAGGCCCTCGCCATCGGGGCCGGCCAGGGTCCACTGTGTCATTGGCATCCGCTGCTCTGAGCCTTGGCTGACGCTCCCTATCTGATCTGTCTGGCCCTGCTGGACCAGGGTGGCCAGAGGGCCATGCCCCTCAATGGCAAATCGCAGCGAGAGGCCATCGCCCCAGGTGCCGATCCCGGCGAGGACGGCCGCACCCTGGCCCTGGAGCTGCTGGTGCGCCTATGGCAGCGCAGCGACGAGGGGCCCCTGCGTCGCTGCGCCGGCGACCAGAGCCTGCTGCTGGTGGAGCTGCCGCTCGACGGGATGCAGGCGCAACTTCCCGGCCTGAAGGCCCAGTGGCTGGCCTCCGGCGACACGCCGGCCTTCCTCGATCAGTTGCGGGAGATCAGCGGCAGGCTGTGGCGGCTCAGCCTGGCGCGCTACGAGCCGCTGTGCTTCACGCCGCTGTAGGTGGCTGATCTGGCGACCATCCGGATCAGTTGTATTCCCCCGGGATGTCGTTCTTGTGAACGGTGACCCGATCGAACCGCTGGCCCGATACGCGCAGCAGCTCGTCGCCTGAGAACTCAAAGCCCAGCTGCAGGGCGATCTGCGCCACATCGTCGGCGGTGGCGGCCGCCAACACCTGTTGCTTGAGGGCCTCATCGGCCTGCAGCCGTGCCAGGAAAGCCTTCAGCTGATCGAGAGCCATGGAACCTGCGCTGCTGCCCCAGTGTCCCAGTTCAAGGCCGCCGGGGCTGGGCTTCAGCGGTAGGGATCCAGGAAGGCCAGCGGCCGGTTCATGGTGGCCGAGAAGCCCAGGATTCCCGGGTCGCGGTGGCAGTACAGCAGGCTGTTGTCGGCGTCGATCAGGAAGGTGCCGCCCCGCTGGGTGATGTACGCGTCGCGCGGCACGTAGGTGCGCCAGTGGCCGAGTACTTCCACCATGTTGCGCAGCCGCACGGTGGCCAGCTCAAAAGGCCGCTGGAAGCCCTCGCCTCCGGCCAGTTTGAACAGGGGGCTGCTGATGCGCTGAGGGGCGTTGCGATCGCCGCTGTAGCCGCGAAACACCTCCGCCAGCGTTCCAGGGGAGCCGATGCCGGCGCACATCAGCAGCAGCCCCGGCCAGGGCCCGCCCGCGGTCTGCAGCCCCGCGTACAGATCCAGCTGCCTGTGCAGCAGCGGTTCCGCCTCCACCTCCAGGGCGGCACGCGGAAAGCCGGTGAAGGCGCAGAAGCGCTCGGCTCCGGCGGCATCGCCGATGGCGAAGGCCTGGGTGCGGATGCCCGCCGCTTCCAGCCGGGGCAGCTCCGGCGCCAGAGCCTGGGCATATTCCAATGAGTCGAAATCCCCCAGCTGCGAGAGCAGCACCACCAGGCGGCGTCCTGCCTCCATGCCGGGCCTCTGCTGCAGCCGCTGGAGCAGGGGAGCTGGCGCTTGCATCGGCTTGTTCGGTCTGGGCTTGGGATTCTCCGGCAGGCGGCTGCCTGGAGGCCCCAGGATGGCTGTCCTGGCACTGGCTTGCCGCCGCGTCCGGGCAGAATCAATGTTCAGATCTGAGCCGCAGACGGCTGAAGGGGATGGACCGCCGTCACTGGTTGCTGCTGCTGGCCGCCCTCGCCTGCATCGCCGGCCTGTTGCTCTGGATCGGTGAGATCGATCTGGGCATGGAGGAAACGATCAGCCCCACTCCAGTGCCCACCACCAAGGCGCAACCATGAGCCAATTGCGGCCGCACGGCGGCCCCGGGGTTCAGGGATTGAGGTCTGCTTCGATCCACCCATCTGAGGCGCGCCAGCGGCGACGCCTGTGGGGGTTGCCCCCCAGCTCCAGCAGCTCCACCTGGCTCAGGGCGATGCGCACCAGCTCGAAGTGGGAGGGCATCGGCGTGGTGTCGGGCAAGTCGGCTGGAAAGGAGGCCGTGCGCTCCAGGGGTTGCCCTGGCGCCGGCCAGCCCCACAGGGCCCGGCCGCTGGGTCGCAGCTGCTGCCAATGCTGCCGGCGGGCGGCCTCCTGGGACTCGGCGTCCAGCTCCAGGCGCCGGCCCCGCAGCCGGAACTGACAGCGGGCCTTCGGCAGCAGCCAGCACAGCTCCACGCGAGGCTCCGCCTGCAGCTGCCGGGCCTTGCTGCTGCGGCCATCGGTGAGCAGATCCAGGCTGGCGGGGCCAGCCCAGCCGCGGAACACCAGGGTGCGCAGCCGCGGACTGCCGTCGGCGGCCACCGTGGCCAGCTGCAACCAGCGGGCCTGGGGCCCGCGGCCCTCCCGCTGGCGGGCGGCCCGCAGCAGCGGCCGCCAGGGGGGCAGATCCTGGTGTGTCTCCGGGTGGCTCATGGCTCCCGTTCACAGGCGTAACTGGTGATGGCGCCGCGGCGCTGCCTGAACTCCGGCTGGTCGGGATCGGCCGGACTCCACCACCAGCGCCCATCGGTGTAGCTGGGCGGACCCGCGTTGTTGGTGCGCGGCAGCGCGAGGGTGACGTCTCGCCACCGCAGCACCACCACTGATCCCGGCACCGTGCCGGCGCTGGTGTTGGGGATGCCGGCGGCATCCACCGCGCCGTTGTCGTAGAGGGCCAGCAGCGGCTCGCCGTCGCAGCGGTAACGCAGGGGCTCCGCCGCCTGGGCCGCCAGGGGCAGCAGCCCCAGCAGCAGGGCGGTGATCAGGGCCAGCAGGGCTGCCATGGCGTCACAGAGGAAAACCCGCCGGCAGGCCCCCGCGAGGGCTGCCGGCGGGCCGGAAGGAACGGAACCAAACGATCAGACGGCTGATCAGGCCACCGCGGCGGCGGCGCGATCGAAGTAGGTACCCACCTCGCTCATCAGCGCCGAGCAGTCGCCGGGGGTGATGCCGTTGCGGTCGTTGGCGATCGCGAGGGCGGCATCCTTCATCTTGCGCACCCCTTCCGCCACGGAGGCGCCGGGAACACCCAGGGCCAGATAGGTTTCGCGCAGACCATTGAGGCAGCGGTCTTCCAGCACCGAGGCGTCGCCCGTGAAGATCGCGTAGGTCACGTAGCGCAGGATGATCTCCATGTCGCGCAGGCAGGCGGCCATGCGGCGATGGGTGTAGGCATTGCCGCCGGGGGCGATCAGGGCTGGCTGCTGCTCGAACAGCTCGCGGGCGGCGCTGGTCACGATGCGCGAGGCATTGGAGGTGATGCGGTTCACCGTGTCCATGCGCTTGTTGCTCTCGGCCACCATGGCGGCGAGGGCATCAATCTGGCCGGCGTTGAGGAACTCGCCGCGGGCATCGGCCTGGGCCACAACCTTGGTGAAGGCGTCGAACATCACGAAACGCTGTTGCTGAGGTTGAAATCTAGGGATCGGTGTCCCGCCGGCGCGAGCCGTCCGCCGCAGGCGGTCCAACCGCCGTTGCTCGCTAGCGTCGGCACAGGTTGGCTGTGGCTGCGCAATGGCACCCGATCCCCTGGCCGCTGCAGCCGTGGATCGCCCCACGATCCTGGTGGTGGACGACGCGCCCGACAACCTCGAGCTGATGGCGGGGCTGCTCCACGACCGCTACCGGGTGAAGGTGGCGATCAACGGAGAGAAGGCCCTGCAGGTGGCCCGCTCAGAGGATCCGCCTGATCTGATCCTGCTCGACATCATGATGCCGGGCCTCTCCGGCTACGACGTTTGCGCCGCCCTCAAGCAGGATCCGGCCACGCGCCACATCCCGGTGATCTTCCTCACGGCGATGAGCGCCACCCAGGATGAAACCCGGGGCCTGGAACTGGGGGCGGTGGACTTCATCACCAAGCCCGTGAATCCGCCGATCGTGCTGGCGCGCGTGGCCACCCAGCTGCAGCTCAAGGCCGCCTCCGACTTTCTGCGCGATCAGAACGCCTTTCTGGAGGCTGAGGTGCAGCGTCGCGGCCGTGAGCTGGCCGCGATTCAGGACGTGACGATCCACGCCATGGCGTCGCTGGCGGAGACCCGCGACAGCGACACCGGCAACCACATCCGCCGCACGCAGTTCTACCTGCGGGCCCTGGCGCGCCAGCTGCAGCACCACCCCCGCTTCAGCGCCTTCCTCGATGAGCGCACGATCGATCTGCTGTTCAAATCAGCCCCCCTGCACGACATTGGCAAGGTGGGTATTCCCGATCGCATCCTGCTCAAGCCCGGCCCATTGACCCCAGAGGAATTTGAGCTGATGAAGCAACACACAACCCTGGGCCGGGAGGCCATCATCAGCGCCGAGCGGCAACTGGGTCTGGAGGTGGAATTTCTCAAATATGCCAAGGAAATCGCCTACAGCCATCAGGAGAAGTGGGATGGCTCTGGCTACCCTGAAGGCCTCAAAGGTGAGGCCATCCCAGTCTCGGCGCGGCTGATGGCATTGGCCGATGTGTACGACGCTCTGATCAGTCGGCGTGTGTACAAAGAACCGATGGGCCACGAGCACGCCGTGGCCATCATTCAGCAGGACAGCGGTAGCCACTTCGACCCCGAAATCGTGGAGGCCTTCCTGGCCATCGAGGCGGAGTTTCGTGCCATTGCCGCTCGTTTTGCTGACAGTGATGACGATCTGCGCCGTAAGGCAGAGAGCCTGCGCATGATTGGCTCATACACCTCGGCCTAGGGCCGCGTCAGCCGCTTCACCAGGCCATGCGGATCCGGGTCGCCAACGCGCTGATCACGGCGGTGGTGCTGGGGTTCACCGCAGCCACCTCCTTCAGCTTCCATCGCTACGGCCTGGTGCGTGAGCGGGAGAGCGATGTGTACCGCCGCCAGGTGGAGGCCACCAGGGAGGTGGCGCGTTTTCTGGCGGGCTCAAAGCAGCTCACCAGCGCCGTGCAGAGCTATGCGGCCACGGCGGATCGCCAGTTTGCCCAGGCCTACTGGCGCGAGCTGGAGGTGAACCGCAGCCGCGATCAGGCGGCCGCAGCCCTGCAGCGCCTGGGGCTCTCCCCGCAGGAGACGGAGCTGATCGGGGCGGCCCGCTCCAGCTCCGATGCCCTGGTGAGCCAGGAGCGCCAGGCCCTGGCGGCGGCGGCCCGCGGTGATCGGGCCACCGCCATCACCCTGGCGTTCGGTCCGGGCTATCAGCAGGCCCTGCGGACCATCTACGAGCCCAGCCAGCGCATGCAGCAGCTGCTGGAGGGGCGCCTGGCCGCCGAGCGCCGGCAGGTGGGCCGTGATTCGCGGCAGCTCTGGCGGCTCTCCCTGGGACTGCTGCTGCTCAACCTGGCGTTGGTGCTGGCCGTGCTGGTGTGGCTCTACCCGCGCTTTGTGGCCCTGCCCCTGCTGCGGCTCAACGGCCGGGTGCAGGCGCTGCTGCGGGGCGAGCGGCCCGAGCCCCTGGCGCTGGGCCATGCCGCCACGGAAATCCGTGAGCTGGCCGCCTCGATGGAGGCCTATCGGGAGCTGGGTGATCAGCTGGTGCTCGATCGCTGGGTGAAGGCCGAGCAGGTGCGCATCACCGCCGAGCTGCAGCGCCACGCCAGCGTTCAGGCTCAGGCCGATTGCTTCCTGCAGGCCTTGGCACCGCTGCTGGAGCTCGGCAGCGCCACGTTCTATGGCCTCAACCCAGGCAGCCTGCAGCTGGAGCTGTGGAGTGCGTACGCCCTGCACGCGCCCGACGCGGTGCCGAAGCAGGTGGCCCTCGGGGAGGGACTGGTGGGCCAGTGCGCCGTGGAGCGCCTGCCCATCAGCGTGGAGATGCCGCCGCCGGGCTACCTGAGCATCGGCAGTGGCCTGGGCCATTGCCCACCAGCGTTGGTGCTGGTGCTGCCGGTAGTGGCCGGCGACCGGTTGCTGGCGGTGGTGGAACTGGCCAGCCTCCATCCCCTGGCCCCCCACCAGCTCCAGCTCGTGAACGATCTGCTGCCCCTGTTGGCCCTGGTGCTGGGTGCCAGCAGCCGGCCTGCTCCCGCCTGCACCCCATGAAATTGCTCAACACCCTGCTGGCCGCCCTGGAGCGCCGCACCCTCAACACCAAGCTGTTCATGGGCTTCGGCGTGGTTCTCACCGTGCCATTGGCCCTGGGGCTGGTGAGCCTGAGCGCCACAAACCGCCTCAACCGCGATAGCCAGCGGCTCTACGACGAGTATGTGGTGGGCTTTGTCCACCTAAGCCAGGCCAACCAGCACCGTACCAACATCGGCCGTGAGCTGCGGGAGCTGGTGCTGAGCGACCAGCAGCAGGACCGGGCCCGCCGGGTGGCGCGGCTCAATGCGGAGCTGCGCCAGTTGCTGAACCAGATCCGGGAGTTGCGCAGCAACGGCCAGCTGCCGCAGATCCAGGCCCAGCGGCAGCGTGCCGACCAGTACAGCCAGATCTACGTGGAGCAGGTGCAGCAGTTGGTGCGGTTGGCCCTGGCCCAGCCGGGCCGCAACCAGGCCGCTGTGGATCTGCTGGGGGATCCGGTGTTTGACGCCAGCGTGGCCAACCTGGATCGCAGCCTCCAGGAGCTGATCCGCCTCAGCCAGGAGGGGGCCCGCGACGCCTCCGCCGCTTCGGCTCGCCTCTACGCCACCACCAATCGGCTGATCCTGGCCCTGCTGGCCGGCGGCCTCGGGCTTGGTGCCCTCGCCACCCTGCTGATCTCGCGCTCGATCAGCCGGCCGGAGCAGCGGGTGCAGCAGGCGGTGCAGCGGCTGGCCGCCGGGGAGCTGCAGGCGGAGCTGCCCTGCCGTGATTACGCCAACGAGATCGGCTCCCTCACCCGGGCCATTGTTGTGCTGCAGCACAGCGCCCTGGAGCTGGAAATCCAGCGGCAGCTCAAGAGTGATCTGGCCCTGATCGGCGCCCAGCTGCAGGTGTCCACCAGCTTCACCGACCTGGCCCAGCACCTGTTCAGCGCCATCGCCCCCAGCCTCGGCATCGGCTACGGGGCCTTCTTCATCCATGAGGAGGAGAAGCACCGGCTCAAGCTCCTGCGGGGCTACGGCCTGCAGGAACGCAAGCGCCTCGAGCAGGTGATCGCCCTGGGTGAGGGGCTGGTGGGCCAGTGTGCCTTGGAGGCTCAGCCGATCCTGCTGCGGGAGCCCCCGGCCAACTATGTGCGCATCGGCTCCAGTCTGGGGGAGGCGGCCCCGGCCCTGTTGGCGGTGTACCCGGTGCTGCGCGGGGAGCGGCTGCTGGGTGTGCTGGAACTGGCCAGTTTCCATCCTTTCACCGCTGCCCAGCAGGCCCTGATCGATGAGGTGCTGCCGCTGCTGGCGATCAACCTGGAGATGGTGGAGCGCAGTTCCCGCACGGCCAGGTTGCTGGAGCACACCCAGCAACAGGCGCGGGATCTGGAAACCCAGCAGGAAACCCTGCGCTCCACCGAGGCCTGGTACCGCAGCGTGATCGAGTCCGCGCCTGACGGCATGGTGATCACCGATGAGCAGGGACGGATCCTGCTGGCCAACCCCCAGGCGGAGCAGATGTTCGGCTGTCGCCCCGAGGGCCTGCTGCGCCGCACCCTGCCCGAACTGGTGCAGTCCTCGGAGCAGAGCCTGCTGAAGGAGGACCTGGAGCTGGTGGCCCGCCAGGGGCGGAGTTTGGGCCTGGAGCTGCAGGGGCAGCGCCTCGATGGCGGCGACTTCCCCCTGGAGGTGGGGCTGTCCCAGCTGCCGGCTCTGGGGGATCGCGGCGTGTGTGTGTGCGCCGCCCTGCGCGACATCAGCCAGCGCCGGGTCCAGGAACAGGAAATCCAGGCTCTGCTGCAGGAGCAGGAGGCGGTGTTCCAGAGCGCCCCCAACGGCATCCTCTACTCCGCCGCCGGCACCTTGGTCCGGGCCAATCAGCGCATCGCCGAGTATCTGGGCTACCAGCCCGAGGAGCTGATCGGCCAGCCGAGCCTGATCCTGCACAGCAGTGCCGAGGATCTCGCCGCCTTCCGGGCCGTGATGTACCCCCCCTTGATGCAGGGGGGCATCGCCTCCTGTGAGTGGGTGTATCGCCGCAAGGACGGCTCCCCGTTTCAGGCGTCGGTGTCGGCCCGGGCCCTGAAGATCGATGGCGATGAGGTGACAGCGGTTTGGATCTTTGAGGACATCGCCGAGCGCAAGGCCGCTGAGGAGAAGGTGAATGCCTACTTCAACAGTTCCAACGACGGTTTATTGGTGCTCGATCCCGAGCGCGGCTGGGTGCACGCCAATTCCCGGGCTGTGGCGATGTTCGGCTTCGCCTCCATGCAGGAGCTGCTCAAGACCGGCCCGGCGGAACTCTCCCCGGAGCGCCAGGACGACGGCCGCCTCAGCGTCGAGCTGGCCCCCGAGATCATGGCCCGCACCCTGGCTTCGGGCGAGACGGCGCGCTTCGAGTGGATCCATCGCCGTCTGGATGGGGGCACCTTCCCCTGCGAGATCACGCTGGTGCCGATCACCCTGGCGGGCAAGGCGGTGCTGATGACCACCATCCGCGATATCAGCCAGCGCAAGCTGGCCGAACGGGAGCTGCGTCAGGCCAAGGAACTGGCCGAAGAGGCCACGCGCGCCAAGAGCGATTTCCTGGCCAACATGAGCCATGAGATCCGCACGCCGATGAACGCGATCATCGGCATGTCGCAGCTGGCCCTGCAGACCGATCTCAACAGCAAGCAGCGCAATTACATCGTGAAGGTGAATCGCGCCGCGGAAAGTTTGCTGGGCATCATCAACGACATTCTCGATTTCTCCAAGATCGAGGCTGGCAAACTGGCCATGGAAACCATCGATTTCCGGCTCGAGGATGTGCTCGATCACCTGGCGTCGTTGGTGGGAACGAAAGCGGCCGACAAGGGCATTGAGTTGCTGTTCAACCAATCGCCCAGCGTGCCCACCGCCCTGCGGGGCGATCCGCTGCGGCTGGGGCAGGTGCTGATCAACCTCGGCAACAACGCCGTGAAGTTCACCGAGCACGGCGAAATCATCGTGGGCGTGGAGCTGGTGAACCCGAGCGCGACGGATCGCGAGAGGGATGGCGAGCCAGAGGTGGAATTGCATTTCTGGGTGCAGGATTCCGGCATCGGCATGACCACGGAGCAGTGCAGCCGGCTGTTCCAGTCGTTCAGCCAGGCCGATAGCTCCACCACCCGCAAGTACGGCGGCACGGGCCTGGGCCTGGCCATCTCCAAGAGCCTGGTGGAGCAGATGCGCGGCCGCATCTGGGTGGAGAGCGTGCAGGGCCAGGGCTCCAGCTTCCACTTTCACGCCCGCTTCGGGCTGCAGAAGGACGCGCCGCCGCGGCGCATGTTCCGCGCCGAGGAGTTGCAGGGGGTGCGGGTGCTGGTGGTGGACGACAATGCCGCCGCCCGCGAGATCCTCATGGCGATGGCCGCGAGCTTCGGGCTGGAGGTGACAGCCGCCTGGGACGGCCAGCAGGCGCTGCAGGAGGTGCGCCAGGCCGATGCCGCCGGCATCCCCTTTGATCTGGTGCTGATGGACTGGAAGATGCCGGTGCTCAATGGCATCGACACCACCCTCCAGATCGAGGCCGCGCCCCTGCGCTCCCCGCCCAGCATCGTGATGGTGACGGCCTACGGCCGCGACGAGGCCATGGAGCTGGCGCAGGCCCGCGGCGCCATCCTCAGGTCGGTGCTGAGCAAGCCCACCACCCCCTCCTCGCTGCTGGAGGCGATTGGCGAGGCCCTGAATCGCGGCATCGTGAATGAGACCCGCTCCGGCCAGCGCAGCGACAACCAGAGCGAGGCCATGGCCCAGCTGCGGGGGGCGCGCCTGCTGCTGGTGGAAGACAACGACCTCAATCAGGAGCTGGCTCTGGAGCTGCTGCGCGGCGCCGGCATCGAGGTGGTGCTGGCGGGCCACGGCCAGGAGGCCCTGGAGATCCTGGAGCGCGATCCCCACTTCGATGGGGTGTTGATGGACTGCCAGATGCCGGTGATGGATGGCTACACCGCCACCCGCGCGATTCGCCGCAACCCGCATCTGGCCCAGCTGCCGGTGATCGCCATGACGGCCAATGCCATGGCCGGCGACCGCGAGAAGGTGCTGGAGGCGGGCATGGTGGATCACATCGCCAAGCCCCTGAACGTGGCGGCGATGTTCAACACCATCGCCCGCTGGGTGAAGCCGGCCCTTGCCGCGCCGGCCCCGGTGCCCCCCGGTGCCCTGCCCGCCGTGCCGGGCCTGGATACGGCGGCGGGGCTGGCGGGCTGCAACGGCAATCGGGAGCTCTATCGCCGGCTGCTGCAGCGCTTTGCGGCGGCCCAGGCCAACTTCACCGCCGCCTTCAACGCCGCCCGCGCAGGAGCCGATCCGGAGTTGCCGCTGCGGCTGGCCCACACCCTCAAGGGCACCGCCGGCACCATTGGCGCCAAGGGCGTGCAGGCCGCCGCCGCGGTGCTGGAGCAGGCCTGCCGCCAGGGCGCCGACGCTGAGCTGATCGAACAGCAGCTGGCGGCGGTGATGGCCGCCCTGCAGCCGGTGTTGACGGGTCTGGCTGTCCTTGAGGCCGCACCCGCTCCACCCCCGGCCGCCGCGGCCCTGCTGGAGCGGGTGCGCTCCCTGCTGGTCGCCAGCGACAGCGGCGCCAATGGCGCCCTGGCGGAGCTGACGCAGCTGGTGGCGGACAGTGCCTGGGCCCAGCCCGTGGCCGCCGCTGCCCAGGCCGCCGCCGCCTACGACTTCGACGCGGCCCTGGCGGCGCTGCCGCCGGCTCCCTGAAGGATCAGCCGCAGGCTGGAGCGGGTCTGCTCGGGCAGCTGCTCCAGTTCGTTGTGCATCAGCGACTGCATCAGCAGCCCCTGGATGGCGG